>Ga0163154_10001464_pt1 | contig 36435 bp, 36 predicted proteins | sample OliLakLV19MP9P1_FD_148649 | JGI IMG/M metagenome (GOLD analysis project Ga0163154, IMG submission 148649) | Freshwater microbial mat bacterial communities from Lake Vanda, McMurdo Dry Valleys, Antarctica - Oligotrophic Lake LV.19.MP9.P1 | ecosystem: Environmental > Aquatic > Freshwater > Lake >... | reverse complement strand
CTGCGAGTGCGCTCCATGATGTAATCAATATCGCGATCGTAAATGCAGTTAATCGTATTGGCAGAGGCAGCAGCTAAAGCCCCACTAAATACCGTTATTAATAGCAATAGAGGATCGACTTTTCCTTCTGAAGCAATCCACATTGCCCCTGCGGTAGTGATTAAAAGTAAAACTATAATCCGCGGTTTTGTGAGTTGAAAGTAGCTTTGGACTATCTCTGACAAATCTCGATTGCGGCGATCGGGAGACATAATTTCTTGCATCGATCAAACTCCTAAAGCAAATTTTGATTGCTTGATATAATTTCTTGTTTTTTGTAAATATAAATAATTGAGTTAACTATCCCAATCAAAGCGTTTTAGTTAAGCTAAATTGACTTTGACTGCGAAAACTCAAAACTGTGAGGACTACCATACTCCCCAACAATAAAGCTCCTACAGACTGATGGGCAATGGTCAAAGGCTCGACTTGAAGGTGCAGTTTGTAGGTGGCAAATCCGATCGCCATTTGCATTAATAAAAGTCCTATTCCCACAAAGCCAAGACTTCGGCATATAGAATCAATAGATTTATCAAACCAGCACCAAGCTCCGACCGCTAAAACTAATCCACAAACTGGAATGACCCCAAATAGATGATTATTCATGACCGTGCAAAACTGATTAGAATTCGCCAAACATTGATGTAAAGCCCATTGGGAAGCAACCAGTCCACCTAAAATGCTTTGGGCATAGATTGTAACTGAGACTAACAAGCTCAACCATGCTAATTTACCCGATCTACCCGCAGGATCGTAAGGAACCAGAGCACTTGCCCCTATAGTTAAAGTCGAAAAAAATAATAAGCCCGTGCCAAGGTGAGCCGTAACAATATCAAATCTTAGTAACTCGGTAACGGTTAAAGCACCCAAAGCTCCTTGAGCTATCACTAACCCCAAAGCAATTAAACTAAACCAAGGCAGCCACTCAGGTAAAGTGCGGCGGTTCCACCAACATAAACCTGTCAATGCCAGAGTTGCCAATCCGATAGTAGAAGCGACTAAACGGTGAAACCATTCCAAAAAAACCTGTAAGTTCATCTGTTTGGCAGGAATAAATTCTCCATAACATAGGGGCCAATCTGGACAAGATAAGCCCGCATTCATGACTCTAGTTGCACTGCCCAATGCCATTAAAAATACAGTGGCGATCGCCATAGTTACAATCAGTCTCTGAATATAAAGTTGAATATAAACTTTAGGTATTAGCCGATCGGAAATAGTTGAAACTTCTGCTCGATTGGGATTAAAGCGATCAGAGTTTAGAGATTCAAGCATGGATTATAAAATTTAGAAATTTTAAGAGAAATTAGCTAAGTTATAAGTAATAGTTATTCCATACTAAAAGAAAATTAATAAATCTGGGACGAGTTTTAATATTTTAATAATTTCTTCATTAACAGTCACGGATGTCTCTAAATCTAGCTAAAATAAAACACTACCTCTATATATCGACATAATTTGATTGTATGAGGTAGCTTAATACGTACTGGATCTCAATCTAGAATAAGGATAAAGATGGATGTAATTCCCGCGATCGATATTTTGGATGGACATTGTGTCAGGCTCTACCAAGGCGACTATCAACAGTCAGAAATCTTTGGTGACGATCCTGTGGAAATTGCTCAACAGTGGTATAGCCAAGGAGCTAAACATTTACACGTTGTTGACCTCAATGGAGCTAGAGAGGGTATACCTAAGAATTTAAGAATAATTGAGGCGATCGCCCGCTCGATTCCAATTCACGTTCAAGTTGGGGGCGGACTGCGCGATCGTAATAGTATTTTGGCAGTGTTAGGAACTGGAGTTAGTCGAGTAATTTTAGGAACTATTGCGGTGGAAAAACCTCAGCTAGTTGCAGATATCTGTGCGGAGTTTCCAGAGCAAATATTAGTAGGGATTGATGCTAGGGATGGTAGAGTCGCAACTCGTGGTTGGCTCCAAACCTCAGAGGTTATGGCTTCGGAGTTGGCAAAACGCATGACTAATATCGGCGTTGCGGGAATTGTTTATACTGACATATATCGTGATGGCACCATGCAAGGCGCAAACCTAGAGGCATTAGCTCAATTAGCAACTAGTATTAATATTCCAGTTATAGCTTCTGGCGGTATTAGCTCGATTTCAGATCTACTTAGCGTAATGAGCTTGGAGTCTTTGGGAGTTAGTGGCGCAATTCTGGGTAAAGCTATTTATACGGGCAACATTGACTTAAAACAAGCAATTAGGGCAGTAGGTCATGGAAGATGGCAAGATGTGCCGCCAGAGTTGGGAACGGCGATCGCTTAAAACCAAATACAAGAAAATCAGCTATCGTCACTATCGGTAATAACATCATCAATCAACAAATTATTTCTTGAAGCTCTTAATTGGTGCCAGAGAGCTTTAATTTGGTTATAAGCATCTACTGGGGGAATTTTACCCCCATTTTCTAAAGCGCAAATAATGGCTACACGATGACTAAATTCTTGTAAATTAGCATCAAACAAGAGTTTCTCGGGTGTAAACTCTCCATAATATCGACCTGTCGGATAGATAAAATCCTCCTTCCCAAAAGACTCTGGCATCTAAATTAGAGTTTGATAAATGGTTAGATCGATCTTAATTCCTAATTTGACCAACTTCCTAATTTAATTAACTCAAAACGGATCCTAAAAAAGCAGATCCTAGAAAATTACAACTAAGAAACTGGCTGGGGTTGGACGGTCTTAAGAGCTTTTGCCAATCTTGCTTTTTTACGCGCACCATTATTAGGATGTAAAATACCGCACTTTACCGCTTTATCGATTTTGCTAAATGCCAAGGACATTTTAGTGTTAGCATCTACCATCGACTCTTCAGTAGAAGTAGTTTTACAGGAATTTACTGCTTCAAAATACTTTTTCATGAGGGTCTTAACTGCCGACTTATAAGATTTGTTACGTAAACGATTACGCTCGCTAATTTCAGCCCGTTTCGCTGAAGACTTGATATTTGCCACGGCTTTAATAATAAAAAATACAGAGTTATTAATCCTAGCATTAGTAATTAGAAAAGGCTTCTAAATAATTTGGTCATTTGATAATTTACGTGTCCTCTATACTAATAACCAAACTAGTAACTATCTACTTTTTTAACTAGATTCATTGAAACCATTGATTAAGCCTGTCGATGGGTTAGGTTTCTATTAAGCCGATCTGTTAAGCTGAAAGGGAATTGAGCTTAGAATAAAATGCAGTTTTTAGATGAATACGAAGTCATAGTAGTAGGTGCTGGTCATGCGGGGTGTGAAGCGGCTTTGGCATCAGCACGGCTGGGTCGCAAAACTCTATTACTGACGCTTAATCTAGATCGAATTGCCTGGCAGCCTTGTAATCCTGCGGTGGGAGGTCCAGCAAAGTCGCAGTTAGTTCATGAAGTTGATGCTTTGGGTGGTGAAATTGGCAAAATTAGCGATCGCACCTATTTGCAAAAGAGAATCTTAAATAGTTCTCGCGGTCCTGCGGTGTGGGCATTAAGAGCGCAAACTGATAAAAGAGAATACGCGATCGAGATGAAGAAGGTAGTTGAAAACCAACCAAATCTCCATGTTAAAGAAGGAACGGTAGTTAATCTAATTTTAGATAATAATCAAGCGGTAATCGGTGCGGAAACTCAGTTTGGCGTGGTTTATGGCTGTAAGTCGATTATTCTGACCACGGGGACATTTCTCAATGGTGTAATTTGGATTGGCGATCGCTCCATGTCCGCAGGTAGAGCGGGAGAATTTGCGGTCGCAGGTTTAACAGAAACTTTAAATAAGTTCGGATTTCTGACAGACAGACTTAAAACAGGAACTCCAGCCAGAGTAGATAAGCGCACAGTAGATTACTCTAAAATGGAACCCCAACCGCCTGATGCGGAGATGAATTGGTTTAGTTTCGATCCTACGGCGTGGATTGAAAGAGAACAGATGAATTGTTATCTCACGCGCACTACCAAAGTTACCCATCAAATTATTAGAGATAATCTGCACTTATCCCCCGTTTATGGTGGATTTATTGATGCTAAAGGTCCTAGATATTGTCCGAGTATTGAAGACAAGATCGTGCGCTTTGCGGATAAAGAAAGCCATCAAATTTTTATCGAACCCGAAGGTAGAGAAATTCCAGAGTTATACATTCAAGGATTTTCTACAGGACTACCCGAACCAATTCAGTTACAAATGCTGCGATCGCTCCCCGGTTTAGAAAATTGTGAAATGCTCAGAGCCGCCTACGCTGTAGAGTATGACTATATTCCCGCTACCCAATGCTATCCAACGATGATGACCAAAAAAATTGAAGGGTTGTTTTGTGCGGGGCAAATTAACGGCACGACAGGTTATGAAGAAGCAGCAGCCCAAGGAATTATTGCGGGCATAAACGCGGCTCTTTTTGCCCAAGGTAAGGAGATGATTACGCTATCCCGTGAATCTAGTTATATCGGTACTTTGTTAGACGATCTTTGTACTAAAGACTTGCGCGAACCCTATCGGATGCTGACCAGCCGCTCGGAATACCGATTAATTCTCCGTTCTGACAATGCCGATCGCCGACTTACTCCTTTAGGAAGAGAACTAGGCTTAATTGACGATCGCCGTTGGGAAATCTATACAACTAAGCAAGCCCATATCCAAGCTGAAACTACGAGATTACAAACTACTCGGATCAAAGAACAGGATGAAATTGCCAAAGCGATCGCTATTACTTCGGGCAGTATCATCAGAGGCTCGATTAGTTTGGCGGATTTACTTCTGCGTCCTACAGTTACCTATAACGATTTGGGTCTGTACAAATTGGACAATCCCGATCTGACTAAAGCCGAACGCCAAGTCGTCGAAACTGAAATTAAATATTCGGGCTATATTCAACGGCAGGAACATCAAATTAAGGCGATCGCCCGTCAGTCTAATCGTAAACTCCCAATCGATCTTAACTATAATCAGATCGAAACTCTATCTAAGGAATCTAGAGAAAAACTTACTAAGATTCAACCTTTGACGATCGGACAGGCAAGTCGGATTGGTGGTGTTAATCCAGCCGACATCAATGCTTTGTTAGTTCATTTAGAAATCTCGTCTAAGCGGGCACAAAAAGCTAATGTAGGATAGTAACCCAGAGTAGTAAGTTAAGTAACAAGTCAAATAGAAATTAAGGAACTAATAATCATGAAACTCACACAATCAGAACTGGATACCGCGATCGCTCAGTTAGCTGACTGGAAAATAGTTGATAAGAAGCTGAATAAAGTATTCAAATTCAAAGATTTTGTCGAAGCATTTGGGTTCATGACTAAAGTAGGGATTATTGCCGAAAAAATGGATCATCACCCTGAATTATTTAATGTGTATAACCGTGTAGTCATCGATTTAACTACCCATGATGCAGAAGGGATTACAGCCTTAGATGTTGATTTAGCAAAAAAGATTGATAGTTTTTAATCACAATTCTGGAGAGTCTAAAGATGTCACTACAAAATGAAACTGAATCCATGCAATCTCCGTCTCAATTCCCATCTAACTTTAAGGGATTTGATGCTCATAATGCTCCAGATCCAAAGCTAATCAGTGCTTGCGTGCATTGTGGGTTTTGCCTTTCTACTTGCCCTAGCTATCGAGTGATTGGGAAAGAAACGGATTCTCCACGGGGCAGAATTTACCTAATGGCGGCAATTAATAATGGTGAGATTCCTCTGTCCCCAGCTACAGTCGAGCATTTTGATTCGTGTTTGGGCTGCCTTGCCTGCGTTACAACTTGTCCGAGTGGTGTGGAGTATGGAAAGTTAATTTCAGATATGCGATCGCAAATAGAACGAAATCATCCGCGATCGTGGCAAGAAAGACTTTTAAGGAAGTTCATTTTTTCCGTATTCCCTTATCCCAATCGCCTCAAAGTTCTACTGGCTCCTCTTATCCCCTATCAAAAACTAGGATTGCAAAAGCTTTTAAGAAAATCTGGACTTCTGCATCTTTTCCTACCCAAACAAATTGCGGCGATGGAATCAGTTTTACCTCAAATCTCATCGGAGGCTTTTAGTAGTTCCTTACCTGAAATTATTCCCGCCCAAGGACAAACCAGATACCGAGTTGGGATGATTTTAGGCTGCGTGCAACGGATGTTTTTACCTGAAGTCAATGCTGCCACAATTAGGGTTTTAACTGCTAACGGTTGCGAAGTCATAATTCCTCCAACCCAAGGCTGTTGCGGTGCGCTGTCACATCATCAAGGACAGGAACAACAAACCGAAGAATTAGCTCGCGCGACGATTGATACATTTGCGTCCTATAACCTAGATGCCATTTTAATCAATGCTTCAGGATGTGGGCATAGCCTCAAGGAATACGATCTCATTCTTAAAAACGATCCTAAATATGCCGAATCTGCCCAAGAGTTTGCGAGTAAAGTTAAAGATGTTCAAGAATTTTTAGACCAAGTTGGACTGGTAACTCCGCTATCGCCCTTAACCGATCGTCAAGAACCTCTAATCGTGGTTTATCAAGATGCCTGTCACATGTTGCACGGACAAAAAATTAGTATGCAGCCCCGCCGACTCTTAAAACAGATTCCCAATTTAAAGCTCAAAGAACCAATTGATGCCGCTTTGTGCTGTGGTAGTGCGGGAGTCTACAATATTTTGCAGCCCGAAGTTGGAGCCGAATTAGGTAAACAAAAAGTTGAAAATTTAGTCAATACGGGAGCAAGTCTGATTGCTTCTGCCAATGTCGGTTGTACGATTCAAATCCGTAAACATCTGGAACTACAGGGTAAAAATACTTTACTCAGACATCCGATGGAACTCCTAGATTATGCAATCCGCGGAGTCAAAATTAAGTAAAGCTAAAATAAAATTATGAAAGCAATATGATCTAACCCAAAGAAATCTTTGCTCTCGCACATGATTATATACAGATAAGTTTCATCTTAAAACTATGAGGTTACCTTCTACATTTCTCTCGTATTTGCCATAGATTTAACAAAGTCCTGAAATAGATAATCGGCATCATGAGGACCAGGACTAGCTTCGGGGTGATATTGAACTGAGAAGATCGGCAATGTCTTATGTTTTAGTCCAGCCACGGTGAGGTCGTTGAGATTGATCTGGGTAATTTCGGCTTGTGAGTTGGATAAAGAGTCTCCATTAAGCGCAAACCCATGATTTTGACTGGTGATTTCCACACGGCGATCGCTCGAACTAGATTGGTCTTGAGTAGGTTGATTTAATCCTCGATGTCCAAATTTAAGCTTAAACGAGTCTCCTCCCAAAGACAAACCAAGAATCTGATGCCCTAAACAAATCCCAAATATGGGTTTATTAAGATTTAGTAATGCCTTAGCAGTTTCAATCCCCCCAGTTACCGCCGCAGGATCGCCCGGTCCGTTAGAGAGAAAAATACCATCGGGGTTAAATTCTAAAATTTTATCGATAGAAGTATCTGCGGGTACTACCACCACGCGACAACCATAGCTTACCAAACGGCGGAGGATATTACGTTTTACGCCAAAGTCGATCGCCACTACAGTTAAAGGGGTAGTTAAAGTTGTAATTGCCGATGATGGTTCCATAAATTCCCAAGCATCAAGCGTAGGTTCTTGCCATTCATAGATTCTCGGAGTTGTAACGGTTTGTGCCAAATTTAAGCCTTGCATCGACGGAGCCGCTTTCACCTGAGCTAATAATACTTCTGGGTCTAAGATTTCTGTAGAAATACCACCATTCATTGCTCCTAACGATCTCAGCTTTCGAGTTAAAGCACGGGTATCGATCCCGCCGATCGCCACGACATCATGAGCTTTTAGATAATCATTTAAAGATTGACGCGATCGCCAATTGCTCGGAGTGTAGGTCACATTGCGGGCGATCGCACCTTTAACTTGTGGGCGATCGGATTCTTCGTCATCAAGATTTACCCCAGTGTTTCCAAGTTCGGGATAGGTAAAAGTCACAATTTGTCCTGCATAACTAGGATCGGTCAAAACTTCTTGATAGCCCGTCATCCCAGTATTAAAAACAACCTCGCCGATCGCCGTACCCGTTGCCCCAAAGGCAAAACCCTTATAAACGCTACCATCAGCTAAAACTAGAATTGCAGACTGTTTATTCATGCCCTAAAATCCTTAAAAATCTTTGAAATGTATTCCGAACAATCGTAGTAGATTTTACCCTCAATTAGAACCTGTGCAAGTTTATGGTAAGCAGATCTGTATTTTTTGAATTAATCTGGAATTAACTTGAGATTAGATTTACTTACATTTTTTCCAGAACTCGAATGCCTAAAAGATCCAATCCCAGTTTTAGAGTTTTGGCGGTGATATGACAGATAGCTAATCGAGAATTACGATCGCTTGCTTCGGCTTGTAGAACGGGACATCGATCGTAAAACTGATTAAACTTTTGACTTAGCTCAAATAGATATTGACACAAGCGATTGGGCATCAGGTCTTCGGATACAGCATCAATAATTTCAGGTAATTGGATTAAATGTTTTGCCAGAGCTATCTCTAATTCATGATTCAGAGCGATCGCGGGTGAAGTAGATATCTCAAAATCTATCATACCTTTACGGCTAATCCCTCTAATTCGCACATAGGCATAGAGCATATAGGGAGCGGTGTTGCCTTGAAGAGAGAGCATTTTGTCATAGCTAAAAGCATAGTTACTCGTCCGATTTTGGGATAGATCGGCGTACTTGACGGCTCCTAATCCAATAGTTTTTGCTACTTCTTGCTTATAGATATCGTCATAGTCGGGATTACGAACTTCTAAATCGGTCTTAACCTTGGCGATCGCCTCATCTAATAAATCTTGTAAACGTACCGTATCTCCAGAACGAGTTTTAAGTTTTTTGCCATCTTCCCCCAATACCAAACCGAAGGGAACGTGGGTAACTTTAGTAGATTCAGTCAGCCATCCCGCCCGTCTTGCCACTTGAAAGAACTGGTCAAAGTGCGAAGATTGCCCCATATCGGTGACATAGATAATCCAATCGGCACGATCTTGATTGATGCGATAACGAATAGCGGCTAAATCGGTGGTGGCATAGTTGTAAGCTCCATCGGACTTTTGGACAATCAGAGGCTGGCGATCGCCTTCTTTATTGGTATATCCATCTAAAAATACGCATAATGCGCCTTCACTTTCTTCTAGTAATTGGAGCGATCGCAAATCTTCAACTACTTGACTCAGATAAGGATTATAAAAAGATTCTCCCCGTTCCGTAATCTCAATATCTAAGGCATCATAAATTTTTTGGAACTCTCTTCGGGATTGTTCGCATAATAAATTCCAACAAAATCTGGCTTCGGGTTCTCCTGATTGCAAACTAACAACTGCCTGACGCGATCGCTCTTTAAAGTCTAAATCTTCATCAAAGCGTTTTTTAGCGGCTCGGTATAACTCCACTAAGTCACCCAAATCTAAGGCATCGGATTCAGTTAAAGCCTTGGGATATGCCTCCTTCAAAAAAGTAATCAGCATACCAAATTGCGTTCCCCAATCCCCCACATGATTTAGCCGTAAAACTTGATGTCCTTGAAATTCTAAAATTCTAGCAATACAGTCGCCGATGATAGTCGATCGCAAATGTCCGACGTGCATCTCTTTGGCAATATTAGGACTGGAAAAATCTACTACTATCTTTTGAGGATTTAGAGATGGTTCTATCCCTAAGCGATTCTCGCTATTAATTTTAAGGAGTTGAGATTCTAAAAATTCTTGCTTGAGTTTCACATTAATAAAACCAGGTCCGTCAATCGTGGGAATTTCTCCTAGATCGGAAATAGTTAAATGTTTGATAATTTGGGCGGCGATCGCTGATGGTTTTTGCTTGAGTTTTTTACTGAGGCTCAAAGCAGCATTACATTGATAATCCCCAAACCTCAAGTCTTTTGCAATGCTCACGGATGGATCGTTATCTTTATATTCATCACCAAAAGCGGCAACACAGGCATCTTGGAATCGAGTTTTTAATTCTGACAGGACTGAATTGTTCATTCAAACTTCTTGAGACAAAAATTCTTTGATATTTGATTATAGAAGAATTTATCTAGGAGTTAGCTGAATAAATCTGAGATGCGATCAACCTATATTTCAGTTGAAATCTAGAAATGGTGAATATTATAGAGACACCTTTAGTTTTTTTGCTTTTTATGAACTCTAGCGTCCTCCCTGTAGCTTATAGTTTTTGCAGGATCGACCTTTGGTAGAGTAATTTGAGGCTTTGGTTTAGATGAAGAATTATCTTGGTTTTTATCTGTCATTTAAGAATTTTTATAATGAATAACATTAAGCTCACATATGAGTATACTTTAAGCTCAATAAAGACTGTTAGCGACAGAATTGATAAGATCAATACTGAATTTGCTGTAGTTCTTGCATTTACTGGGGCACTAGCTAATTTTGGGAAGGATTTACCAAACTACTTACTTGTAGTAGTTGAAAACGTTAGATATCCTTGTCCAACCTGCTATCTATTGAAATTGATAGCTTACACCCTGATTATCGCCACTATTGCAATATGTTTATGGGGACTATTACCTTCAGAATCTGGAAAAATAGTATTGCCAGAACAGTTACTTACGGAAGAGTGGAATTTAGCAAAAGAAGAAGACCATATGATAGCTTTAATTCAATATTTAGAGCAGGAGACGTTATGACCATTAAGTATGGTAAGAGATCAAAAGTTCAGAAAGTTGATTTGGGCTGTGCCAACCGTAGCAGCATCAGGAATATTGCTAGGTTTAGATGAGATTATGGTTGTTGTTTTTCAACACTTAAATGATTTATCCGAAATAGAAGATTGATGCCCATTTCTTACTTATGCGCCAAAATACGGATTCAAACCTCAATCTTAGCTATATTTTGCAGAAATAACTAAGTTTTTGCCTTCGTACCCATATTTTAATCAATTAACCTCATCTATCAGCCTTATTAATCAGAAGGGCAAGCAGCACTAGAACTGATTGGATCTAAATCGTAAATTAGAATCTGAACTTCTTCTTATATTTATGCCCGTACCACCATCAGCAGGATCTAGAAAAGGCTTAAGATCGATACCATTATCATTACGGTTCCTAGACTTAGGAGTAGAAAATAAGCCACCCAAACTATTAGAACGATTACCTTGAACGTATGTATTTACACCCAGAGTTGATTGTCCGCTATCAGCAGTAGTGAGATTGGCAAACACGCGATCGCGAATATTATTAGGATCGACACCTACTGGCACTGTTAAGACAATTCGACAAGTACCATTGCGATCGGTAGTGGCACAAATTACGTTATATCCATTCTCAACACCCGTGCGAATCTCTGTCAGCCCATCAGGGCGATATTGCTCCAAGCGGCGACTAATTTCATTACAACGACGTTCCGAAGACCATCCTCTGCCCATTACCGCAGGAACTGCCCAAGGATAAAATTGCCCTGCCTGACCTCTGGGTTGATACATAATGGTATATTGCCCGTTTTGAGTTTGACAAGAAAATCTTTGCTCGGCTGATATACTTCCAGTCCTAGTATTTGTAGAGTTAGGACGAGTCAAAATTACATCCCTTGGAGAACTAGGGTTGCGATTGGGAATATTATTGGGAATATTAGTAGTTGGATAAATTGGATTATTGGGATCGGTTTCAATCGGAACTTGAGCATTAGCTCCACCAATTAAACTAACTGTACTAGATGCCATTAAGCCTAAAGTTAAAATTGTAAGTTTGAACATAATTTCATTCGTATCGTTAAGTACTTAACTGTTTAGACTGCAAAAAATATGTTTACGTTCCGCCTTAGGAAGTATTAAGATAAATAGATAAAAATACATAAAATCTTAAAACTTAATGCAGGCTACTCTGACCGCACCCTCAATGATCGCTTTAGGATTTCAAGCTTTATCTGAACCCTTGCGGATTAAAATTTTAGAGCTTTTGCGATCGCAGGAATTATGCGTGTGCGACTTATGCGTACAATTAGATAATATCAGCCAGTCTAAGCTTTCGTTTCACCTTAAAACCCTAAAAGATGCTGGTTTAGTGCGATCGCGTCAAGAAGGACGGTGGATTTATTACAGTCTCAATTTAGCCAAGTTTGTAGAATTAGAACAGTATTTGTCCGAGTATCGCCGTTTTAGTCAGATTTTACCCGTTCGCACTTGCGCTGATTCTTAACCGTATAATCCATTTAAATTTCCATTAAAATACTGATTGGAGGGAATTATAGGACTTTACTACTTTGCCAAAACCTCGAAGTTCAGATATATAATGCATGGAAATTTTATCTTTATCTGTTAAAGAATTAATGCCAATGCCGTTTCGACCTTTCTCTTTCCCAGACGAATGAATATAGCGATCGCCTTCTAAATACATCCCAACATGATTCGCTTTACTACCTAGTCCAAAAAAAATTAAATCCCCTCCTTGGAGCTCTTCTCTTAAAATCGGAGTGGTGAACTCTTGTTGTTGATAGGCATCGCGTGGTAGCCAAATTCCTGCCGAGTATAAAGCCGCTTGAATTAATCCAGAGCAATCAAAATTAGGAGGTAATGTACCACCCCATAAATATTCGTTTTCACGATCCATCGCAGTTTGGACATAGGCGATCGCTTTGGGGATTCTAGTTCTTATTTCAGGTTCTGATATGTGCTCATATTGATAGGAATACTCAACCCGTTCTAGATTAAATAGGTTCCGAATAAATCCCACATATCCATCCTCTAAAAGCTGAACTTGAAGTATCTCTGGTTGTAAAATCCGTAAATATCTACCCTTCGCCATCTGAGTTGCTAAAGATGTAAAGTTGGGAGAATCATAAATATTAATATCAGCAAAACTCTGATAACAAATCATATTAAGAATTAGTTTTATAAATTAGAAACAATCATCCTTTATTTTAGATCCAAAAAATGGCGGTTCAATGATAATTTCAAATCTCCAATTCAATTCTAAAGTGTGCGATCATAGCGAATAACATCATTTAATATATGCATCGTCTCGCCTCCATTCCAATTAACGATTTAATCAACGGTCAAGGAAATCAATCTGATAATATCGTCTTTGTCGAGCAACAGCCCGCTCCCATTGTGATTATTACGGCGGCGGATACAGATATTCAAACCTTTGCTACAGTTAGCGATCGGCTTACTTCCCAAGTTGAAGGTAAATCTAAAAGTCAAATTGTCGAATGCTTACCCGAAATTCGAGTTGTAAACTTATTGCAATTACAGCAGCAAATAGTCATAGATACCTACGCTGAAGAAGTTCTGAGCAAAGCGAAAGTGATTATTTTACGGTTAATAGGGGGGCAATCCTACTGGAGTTATGGATTAGAAGTAGTAAAAGCTGTAGCAGCCGAAACAGGAGCGCGTTTATTTGTACTGCCGGGTGATGAACGTCCCGATCCTACGCTTACCAGTCATTCTACCGTGAGTATGCGATCGCTCAATCAAGTTTGGCAGTATTTCATTGAGGCGGGTGTAGCCAATTATGAGAATTTATTGAAGTTTATTAGTACTGAATTTCTTGACTTTCGCCTACAGTATCAATTACCACGATCGGTTCCCAGAGTTGGCAGATTTGGAGAATATGGTCGGAACTATAACGGTCGCGATGTCGGAATTATTTTTTATCGTTCTCATTATCTAGCTGGAAATACGAAGGCGATCGCTTGTTTGTGTGAGGCATTATCCGCCCGAAATCTCAATCCTTTTCCGATCTATATCTCTTCGTTAAAAGAACCCGATGTTCAAGCTGAATTAATGGATTATTATCAGGGGATCGATCTAATCCTGAATACTACCAGCTTCTCTTTAGCCAGTTTGGAAACCGACAGTCCTAAAGTAGACCTATGGCAAAATCTAAACGTGCCTGTATTTCAGGTAATTTTTAGCGGCAGTGGGCGAGAAACTTGGGAAAGTAGCAATCAGGGTTTAACTCCCCGCGATATAGCGATGAACGTGGCATTACCTGAAGTGGATGGCAGAATTATAACTAGGGCTGTATCTTTTAAGGCGGGGCAATCTCAGAATTCAGCTTTGCAAACCGAAATAGTAGTTTACGAACCAGAGCTAACTCGCATTGATTTTGTTGCTGATTTAAGCCAAAAATGGATAGATCTAAAATCCACTCCGATTCCAGAACGGAAGATCGCTCTGATCCTAGCCAATTATCCCAATCGAGACGGTAGATTAGCGAATGGAGTTGGTTTAGATACTCCTGCTAGTTGTGTGGAAATTCTCAAAGCTTTAAAGGATAGAGGTTACACCACAGGCAAAATTCCTGAAACCAGCGCAGATTTAATTAAACTTTTAACTACTGGTGTAACTAACGATCCAGAACCATATACTTCACGAACTATTAATCAATTACTATCAGTTTTGGATTATCAAACTCACTTTCAAACCTTACCTGCTCCTGTGAAATCTGGAATTCAAGCTCGTTGGGGAGAAGAGATAGAACAGGAATTCACAATCTCAGGAGTTCAATTCGGCAACATCTTTGTGGGAATTCAACCGCCACGGGGCTACGATCGCGATCCAACCTTAAACTATCACGCTCCCGATTTAGAACCTACCCATGACTATGTCGCTTTTTATTACTGGATTCGGAAAAACTTTCAGGCGATCGCCCATGTCGGCAAACATGGAAACCTAGAATGGTTACCCGGCAAGAGTATTGCCCTATCCGAAAATTGTTATCCCGAAGCTGTATTTGGCGCAATGCCCCATCTTTATCCATTTATTGTCAACGATCCGGGGGAAGGTTCTCAGGCAAAACGGCGATCGCAAGCAGTAATTATCGATCATCTCACCCCACCCATGACCCGCGCCGAACTCTATGGCGGATTGCAAAAGTTGGAATGCTTAATTGATGAATATTATGAGGCTGAAACTCTCGATCCCAGTCGGTTAGGTACGATCAAAGAGCGATTATTAGAAGTCATTAAACAAGAGCATCTCCATCAAGAGTTGGGAATTAGCAGCGACCGTATTGAAGATTCTCTAAATAGCATTCTGACTACGGCGGATGGTTATCTTTGCGAACTGAAAGAAGCTCAAATTCGGGATGGACTGCATATCTTTGGGCAATGTCCCCAAGGTTCCCAACTCCGAGATTTAATTATTGCTATAGCTAGAAATCCTACTCCAAATCGTATGGGTTTAACGAGGGCGATCGCCGACGACTGGAATTTAGACTTCGATCCTTTAACGGCTAATCTTGGCGAAATGCTTGACGTGTCTCAAAAATATCCCAAATTACAGAATTGTCGAATTATCGGTGATGTGGTCGAAGCGATCGAAGATTATGCTTCAGAATTAGTAGATAAGATTCTTTCTGCTGCTTTATTGATAGATGAGATCGAAAATAAAATTAAGCAAGAATTAAATTGGATTAGCGATCGCCTGCTCCCATCTTTGCAAAATACTACCCAAGAAATTACCAACTTTTTAAGAGGACTAAACGGCGAATATATTGCCAGTGGAGCATCAGGTGCGCCAACTAGGGGTAGACCAGAAGTATTGCCTACAGGAAGAAACTTTTATTCTGTAGATATTCGGGCTATTCCGACTGAAACCGCTTGGGATATTGGACGTAAAGCTGCGGATCGAGTAATTGAAGCATATACCCAAGAGCATGGAGAATATCCTAAAACTATCGGGCTGTCGATTTGGGGAACCTCCACAATGCGGACGGGAGGAGACGATCTAGCTGAAGCATTAGCATTAATTGGAGTTCAGCCTGTATGGGATGGAGTATCGCGGCGAGTTGTAGATTTTGAGATATTGCCTTTATCCCTTCTCGATCGCCCCCGTGTCGATGTAACTTTACGCATATCTGGGTTCTTTCGGGATGCTTTTCCAAATTTAATTGAATTATTCGATCGGGCGGTAAATGCCGTAGCCAGTCTTGATGAATCTGCCCAAGATAATCCTCTAGCCGCAAAAGTCCAACAAGAGATAATCGAATGGCAAAGGGAAGGTTTAACTATAGAAGACTCAAGGGAGCGATCGCTCTATCGGATTTTTGGCTCTAAACCCAGTGCTTATGGAGCGGGATTGCAAGGCTTAATCGAATCGCAAAATTGGGAAACCGAAGCCGACCTCGCACGGGCATACATTAACTGGAGTGCCTACGCCTATACGCGCCAATCCGCAGGAAAATCCGCGCCAGAGGCATTTAAGCAAAGATTAGAAAATACCCAAATTGTTCTACAAAACCAAGATAATCGCGAACACGATCTCCTAGATTCTGATGACTATTATCAATTTCAAGGTGGAATGACCTCAGCCATTAAATCCTTAACAGGAACTAATCCAGATATCTATTTTGGTGATAATTCTCAAAGCGAGCAACCGAAAGTTCGCAAACTCAGTGCCGAAATTGCCCGCGTCTACCGCAGCCGTGTTGTCAACCCCAAATGGATTGCAGGTGTGATGCGTCATGGATATAAAGGTGCTTTTGAGATGGCGGCAACCGTGGACTTTCTTTTTGCCTACGATGCCACGACTAATTGCGTTGAAGATTTTATGTATGCGGGTATTGCCGATAATTATCTTTTTAATCCCGAAGTTCAAACATTTATGCAAAAATCCAACCCTTGGGCATTACGCGATATAGGAGAGAGATTACTAGAAGCCAATCAAAGAGGATTATGGCAAGATGCTTCATCTCAAATCATTGAAAAACTGAAGGGATTGGTGAATGAAACCGAAGGAATTATTGAATCTCAAACTTAAGTTACTTTAGCGAAATTCATCCACCACCCAGCCAACCGAAAAAACCTCCCTTTTTGGCATCTTTTTGATTAGATTTAAAATTTTTACTGCTATTACTGCTTGTCATTTTGGCAATGTTAGTTAAGGCTATTGGCTCTTGGGGATTGAACTTTAATGCTTGTTGGAAGCAGACCTTCGCCATTCCGTCTAGATTTTGATTCAAGTATGCCAGTCCCAATAAGCTGTGACAGTAGCTATTTTGAGTATCAGTTTTGAGGTATTCTCTTAACTCTTTGACCGCTAGCATCCACTGTTTTTCGGCGATGTGTTTTTCGGCGATTTTAACTTTATCAAAAGATTGATTAGTTGCTACTGTGAACTTAGTTTCTTTAAGAGGTTCGGTAGATATAGATGGAGGTTTGGTATTTTGAGATTGATAACTTTCTTGATGGAGAATATAAATTAGGTTTAATTCACTAAGTTGTCCAGTTCGCTCGATGATTTTATCTAAATCACTATATTGTTGAGAAGCGATCGCCTCTACAGCCAGTTCGTAGCTGGAGACTGTAGGATAATGGAGAAAACTCTTTGCAGCTTCAGCCGTAGGAATAATTTTTTGTCCCTGCTTAATTAGGCGTTTCGCTAAGAGCTTAAGGATTGTCGAATATTCATTTCGCTCCTTTTCAGTCATCAAAAATGTATATGCTGGATTAACTAACTTGGAAAGATACTGTGAGGCTTGAGTTTTAAGCGCAGCAGGTTGATTCTCAACGTAGGTATCGGGGTGTAATAATCTGGCAATACGAAGATAAGATTTCCGAATTCTATTGATATCCGCAGTAATGGGAGCACCTAGTATGGCGTAATAGTCATGGGAATTATATTGACAGATGCCTTGTTTAATCTCAAAACTAGATATACGCTGTTGTGTTTCCATTATCTTTTCCATTAAAACCAAACTTTAAAGTGAGGCTGTTCGTTCAGTTCCCACATTGTAATTATTGTAATTTATATATTCTACCCACATTAATCTATATATGCATCAATCATAGTTAGTTTGATAATTCTAATTCAATAATCTTTACTTGCTAACTTCCTTCTCAATTTATTGAAAGCACATTCTCAATTTACATAAAAATGCTTTACATTAAGATATAGTCGCAATTACTAATTCTGGTAGTCAATATGAGCCGTGTTTCGCTAAAATCAAGCACTAGGTTGAGTCTTAAACTAAGATCGATGCCTCGAAATAAGAATGCCTCTGCTGTCTATATTGAAATGCATCAACTTGCCAACCTCAAACTGAGGCTACAAGAAGAATTACAGAGACTCGGCGATCGCACTATCCAAATCCACGAACAGTTGCAAGAACTAGAACTCAACTTGAATCAACTAGAGGCAGAGGCTACTAAGTATAATTCTAAGGATAAAACCCTACAAAGCAGCCCCAACTTAAGTTATCAAATTATTAAGTCCCCAAATCCTGATTACCAGAATAATAATCAAAATACAACTGCACAAAATACCAAATATCAGAACTTCATAATTGAGTATTAATTTATCGTCTTTATAACTAAATTACTTTTAGTTAATAGTCATCGAGATTTGCATATCAACTGTAGCTCCTGCATCAACAAAGATTAGGTTTTCTCCAGTATTTAAGGAATTTCTGGCGGCTGTCCACGGCTCTAAACAAAAAAAGTCTTTGCCTTTAACAGTCCAAAATACAAGTGCCTTATGATGCTCGTCAAAATCTATAGTTAGTTTTAGGTTCCGACTGGCATCGGTGGCGATCGCTCGATTATGGGCAGCAGGATTAAAAAACATCACATCAATCTCATCCAGACTAAAATCAAAACTACCTAAAAAGGGATGGCTCACAAAGGATTTTTGATCGACAAACTCGGAACTAGGAAACTCAAATTTTAGTTCGGATTTATCAGGAGCGGCAAAATAAGGATGGGTACCTACGGAAAAAGGCATGGACTGGCTAGACAGATTGCTGTAACTTTGCTTGATGGTTAAGGTATTACCAGTCAAAATATAGGTAAACTTGACCTTAAACTCAAAGGGATACATTGCCAAGGTTTCAGGAGTGCTGGTTAAAACTAAACTCAAACCAGTTCGATCTTCTGTATCCACTTGCCAAGGCATTTCACGCGCAAAACCATGTTGTTTGAGATTATAAACCTCTCCATTTAGAGTATAGGTATTGTTGGGCATATTGCCACAAATCGGAAACAGGATCGGAATGCCGCCTCTAACGCTTAAATCGGGATGGGTAAATCGCTCGGTATCCATGTAAAAAATCTCTTGATCCCCTACCAACCAGCTGGTAACGATGCCTCCACGTTCGGGTACTACTTCGATCTTAGAATCGCGATCGCCCAAAATGTAGGTTTTATATTGACGCTGCTCGACTGTGTATGAAGTCATTTTTTTAAACTTAATTAACTTAATTATTTAACGTCTCAACTAAGCCTAAGAATACCAAACCTTTACCGTCTAAAATTATTACTACCGCTTTACATATAATAATCTAGTCCCCATTAATACTGATCATGAACTGGAAAATTGCTGAAGCAAAGCAAAAATTCTCCGAACTTATTCACTCTACGCTCGAAGAACCACAGTTAATATATAACTCTGATCGCCTAGTAGCAGTAGTAATTGAGGCAGAAGTATATAAAGAATTTTTAGCGTGGCGTCAACGTCAAATAAATATAACAGATGATTTAAGAGAGCTTCAGAAGTTTTGTATAGAGGATGATTACGCTTTAGATGTTCAGTCTCGTCAAAATCGGAGCAGTATTTTTACCGAAACCAATGAGCTTTTTATTTCATACAAATGTTTCGAGTGAGTTAGTCCGTCCTCATCCTCAACCTTCGGTTTTGACTTTTGTGTCAGGCATATCTCAGATTACCATTAGTGCAATTACGATTGAAGAAGTTATTTACGGATTATCAGCAAAACCAAACTTAAGAATTCAGGAATGGTTTGAACGATTTTTTATAAGCTATTGTACTGTTCTACCCATAACAGAGGCGATCGCAAGACAAGCAGGTGAATTGAGGGGTAAGTTACAAACTGAAGGAAAAGTGAGAACCCAAGCAGATATTCTCATTGCTGCTACAGCTAAAACACATAGGCTGACCCTTGTTACTCGAAATATAAAAGATTTTGAGGGATGTAATCTCACTATTCTCGATCCATTTGCCCTATAAAGTGAATTCTATAAATTTAGATAACGGCGAATTGGATTAAGATCGAGATGGGCTTCTAATAGCTCAGCCATGTGGTTATAGAGTTTTTGCTGCTGAGATTGCCAATTTAGATTACTAACTTGATAATTTGAAATATTCGCCATTTGAGCTAGTTCTTGCCGTACCAAACTCGATTCAAATAAACCATGTAAATAGGTACCCCACACCCTTTGCGATCGCCATCCTTCCCAATGAAAATTAGTCCGATCGCCAGATCGATCTTGGTATTGAATCTTAAGTAAAGGCTGAATATCCCAATCGTCACTAACCAACTCAGTATGCCCCATGTGAATTTCGTATGCCATCCAACTATCCGATTCCTCCCCCCAAACCGCCTGCACTTGACGCACCTGTTTGATCGGTAAAAATTCCGTAGTCACGGGTAAAAGTCCCAAGCCTGCAAATGTTCCTGCTGCTCCTGCTACACCAACGCGATCGCCCAAAGAAATTCCCAACATTTGATAACCACCACAAATTCCGACGATCGGTATTCCCTGATTTGCCGCTAATTTAATCGCTTCGCCCAAACCTGTATTAATTAACCACTCCAGATCGGCGATCGTATTTTTACTGCCGGGGAGAATAATAATTTTGGCATCTCTTAACTCCGCTACAGTTTGTACCCAACAAGTTTGAATTCCCCGATCCAACTGCCAAGGCTGAGCATCCTGAGAATTAGATAAATGAGGAAACCGAATCCACGCAATCTTTGCACCATGTCCTTTAGTTTCAGCGACTTCACACAAACTATCTTCACTTTCAGGTTGCAGATTAGGATCGTAGGGCAGTACTCCTAGATACGGAACATTAGGAATATGGGCATTAAAATACTTCTCAGCATCGGCAAACAAGCGCAAATCGCCCCGAAATTTATTAACAATCAGTCCCAATCCTTGAGTCTGAGCGAAATCTGGCATGAGATGATGCGTACCGATAATCTGAGCAAATACTCCTCCCTTTTCAATATCTCCGATTAGTAACCACCTTCCCTTTAAATGCAAAATCGGACGCAAGTTCACCAAATCGCGGTGCATCAAATTCAGTTCTACAGGACTACCAGCACCTTCAAGTAATAAAACATCACAGCGATCGCTCCAAAATTCTAAACATTCCCGTACAGTTTGCCATAGGGTCTCAATGTTTTGGTAATAGTCAATTGCGGCGATATGTTGTTTCGCTTCTCCTAAAATTACCAGTTGTGAAGTTCCTGCTCCAGAGGGCTTAAGTAAAATTGGATTCATCTCGGCGATCGGACGGATTCCACAGGCGATCGCTTGTACAGCTTGGGCACGACCAATTTCTCCACCTTCGAGGGTAACGTAGGAATTATTAGACATATTTTGAGCCTTAAACGGAGCCACATTAACTCCCTGTCGTCGCAACCATGCCCCAAGAGCCGTGACTAGCCAACTTTTACCCGCATTCGACGAAGTTCCTAAAACCGAAATTGCTTTCATTAATTCAAATATTGATTTATAAAACCTGTTTGATATCTTTGTAAATAAGGATTAGGCAACTGAAATAGCGATCGCTTACAAACTATCTAAAATCTTAAACCAAGTCACAAATTCCTGAGCATTTGAATGTGTTGGATCGAGAATTTTTTCCATCACTGCTTGGTGTAATTGACGACCTGGTGGATTTTGCCATGCTAACCAAGTATAAATACTTGCTTTGTCAAAATATTTTTAAGGAAGACTTACAAAAGTTAGCAAATGAGATTGGGATTGAAATTAGAGTAGCGCATTATCTACCCTATACTTACTCGTACAAACCGATTGAGCATCGTTTATTCCCCCATGTGACTAGAGCTTGTCAGGTAGCTATTTTTACCAGTATTGAGTTGGTCAAATCCCTAATTGAAAAAACTTCTACTAAAACTGGGTTGAAAGTGGTCGTCAATCTTATAGATAAGGTTTATGCTAAAGGCAGAGAGGTCGCTGATGGATTTAAGGAAAACTTGTCTATCATTTTTGATGAATATCTCCCTAAATGGGATTATAGAGTTATTCCTCATACTGGTCTAAATGCATAAGTTATTTAATTTTTATTCCTTAGGATCGAGCTTGATGTTTAAGGATGATTAGAATAAAGGCGATCGTATGAGCTAAAGCCTTCAATATTTGAACAGTGAAGAAAGCAAAATATTGATAAATTCTGTTTTAACAAATGAATGTCTCTATAGTTCGGCACTAGAAATTGGTATATTCTTAAGCAAAGAGACAACTACGGGATCTATCATGTCAAAAGTATTAGATGGTCGTTATAAGTTAATTAAAGCACTGGGTGCGGGTGGATTTGGGCGAACGTATGTAGCCCGTGACATGAGACGACCCGGTACTCCTACCTGTGTGGTTAAACATTTACAGCCTGCCAGCACCGATCCAAATTTCGTACGGGAGGCAAGAAGATTATTTAATACCGAAGCCGAGACTCTAGAAAAACTGGGCAATCACGCTCAAATTCCGCAATTGTTGGCATACTTTGAAGAAGATCAACAATTTTATTTAGTTCAAGAATTTATTGAAGGGCGATCGCTCCACGATGAAATTGTCAGTAAAGGAAGTGGCAACGAGCAAAGTCTTTCCGAAGTAGAAGTAATCGCCATGCTGAGGGATGTTTTAAACATTTTAGATTTTGTCCATAGCGAAGGAGTAATCCACCGCGATCTCAAACCCGATAATATTATCCGCCGCGCTAAGGATGGAAAGTTAGTTTTAATTGATTTTGGTGCGGTCAAGGCGATCCAAGAGGGCAATCCCGAACTTCAAAATGGCGAATCCAGATTTACCGTAACCATCGGTACCCCCGGATATATGCCGAGCGAGCAATCTATGGGCAGACCTAACTTTACGAGCGATATCTATGGACTGGGTATGATTGCCATTAAAGCCTTGACAGGACTGGAACCCACCGATATCCCTACCGATCCACTGACGGGCGAGTTAATCTGGCGCGATCGCGCTAAAGTCACAAATTTAAACGGGACATTATGCGGCGAGATCAAAATTAGCAATGGATTAGCCATAGTTTTAACGCGGATGGTACGCTATCAATACGCCCAAAGATATCAATCTGCTAAAGAGGCACTGCAAGCATTATCAGCCTTTATCATCAGCAGTGAACCCCAAACCGAAAAGATTCTCATGGGAACAGCTAACCCATCGGTAAAAGTTGTAAAGTCCCAAAGGCGATCTGCCGAGACTTCATCGGGATTGCTAATTGGGGGGATTTTTATTTTGGGAGCAGCTACTATTTTCTACCTTTTCAGCCTTAACAAGGCTCCCCAAGCTCCTATAGTCATTAACTCTATTCCCAAAGTTGAGCCGCCTGATGTAACCAATGTTCCCAATCCAGTCCCGACACCCGCAGTCCCAGTACCAAGCCAAAGCTTAGATTTACGATTAGGACAACAGCTATTAAAGGATGGCGCACTTAAGCCTAATCAAGTTGTAAGCTATACATTTACAGGCACAGAAGGGCAAACTCTTTCCAGTAGCATCACGGGGGCGGGAATTTTAATGACAATCTTTACTCCTACGGATGAGCCTATGGCTGGCGGGACTCAAGTCTCGGTCTGGAATGACACTTTAACGGTTACAGGAAGTTATAAAATTGAGCTTAAAACCACTTCCACCAAAGCGGTACTGCCAGCTAATCAAGAGATTAAGTATGTTTTATCCTTATTATTAAATGAAGATATTCCCCGCGTAATCGACATTCCGCCCACCCCCTAACTCAAACTAAGCTTAAGCAATCCTCTAACCACTCCTCAAAGACTAGATGACTTCATTATTACTTCCTCACTTGCAAAAATATCTGCGTAGTTCGACTCAGGCTTCGGCTAGTACAGCCCGTCAAATGATGCGATCGCCTAGCTATGAAGAACAACAAGGATTTAATGCGGTTGAACCCAGATTTTCCGAAGCCAAGCTCATTGATGCGACCATGCAAGCTCATTCAATTCCCATCTGTACGGTAGCAGAGAATGAATTTAATCACTTTATGGATGGGATTCAGCGCAGCTATCTACTTTATTATCAAAATTTTGTACCCGTTTATTATGGCTACACTTCCGCCGTAGTCAGGAAAAGACAAGAAGCAATCATGTCTAAATGGCAGCATCAAGTTCGAGAAGCTTTATATTTTCCTTTTGCCGAATTTGATACCGAGGAACTAGAGAACTTGCGATCGCAGAAACTAGCTCTTGTCGATACTCTTAAATTCCTCAATGCCAATATTACAGATTCTAATCCTTCAGATCCCAGCGATGAATTAGGGCTGCAAATCGTCCAAGAGCGACAAAATGCCCGTGATGCGATTACCCTCAGTCGAGAACGCCTAGAAGCCGAACTTGCGGAAACATGGCTCAATTCTTACAATCAAGGAGAAGTTCAGGGTTGGTTAATTATGGATGGTTCGATTACGATTTCGGCGATCGCAGCTAATCATCCCCGCACAGTTGGATTAATTAAAAGTCATAACACTCAATATTTTAGATTTCCCGATCAAGAAGTCATTCTCAATTTACGTCAAGGCGAAAGAAGTTCGGCATTTATTCCCCGTAGCAGGCATCCCGTCTGTAGTTGGTATATCAGGCTTAGGGATAACACTAATCAAGATATGTATTTTGGTTTAATTAGGGTCGAATCCGCCTTAAAGTCTTCGCCTAAATTGCAAAGAGAAGAATGCGATCGCCTCAGTGCATGGATTATGACCGAACGGCGACCTCTATCACTTCCCGATTCACGCTGGGACAAGATGATCTATCCAATCCGTGATTGCGAACAATTTTTACGAAGCCAAGAACCTTCTAAATCCTCTCTAGGTTGACTGTATTGCTGTTATTGCATACGTTCCATCCCCTTGGGGCAAGAAGCTTCTTTGAAATCCTTGGAAAACTCCACTTTGGGTATTATAGTTAGGTTCATATTAGAGGAGGTTTTACAATGAATAACTTTGGCTAACTGTTCATCTTTAGTAAGATTCTTTTTGGTGCGTGATTTAGTTGCCCAAACTAGTCCGTAATAATTTTGGAGGTTATCTTTTTTTGCCACACTGAAATTACTCACCATTAAAATTTCATAATCAGGAGTAATAATTTTCTTTTCACTTCTGGAGTAATACTTATATCTATCGGTTTCTAGAGGAATCCCAGCCCCTAAATTGATGGAATTTGTAAAAGTTGCTTTTTCAATAAAATATTGCTGTTGAGCGCGATTCATAGCTCCAATATAATATTTAGCTTGTCGAGACTCATCAAGACGATTAAAAAAACTGGGGATGGCAACAAGCTCGTGAATAAGCACGACAAAAAATATGAAAAAGATGATAAAGATTAAGCGTTTGTTTGGAACTGGTTTCTTCGTCTCTGATGCCATAGCATTTTCTTATAAAACTTAAATATTTAGATCGTAATAACCTCAATTATTTTAAATTAATTGTACATACAAAAAAGCCCACAAGTGCACCTATGATATTCAATTCAGCAATTTTAGTTATGAATTTAAGCTGATCTGGATCAATTTTTTACTGCTGCGTTACAGGTTTAATCTGCTTTATATTAATTTTCTATTGCTTCGTTGCAGACTTAAACTATATTTGAATTACTTTGTTGTAAGTTCAAGCTACATTAAATTATTTTTTTACTACTTTATCAAAGGTCTAAACTACGTTATATTAATTTTCTATTGCTTCGTTGCAGACTTAAACTATTTTAAGTTACTTTGTTAAAGGTCTAGACTAATTTATATTAAGTTTTTATTACTTTACCGTATATTTAAATCACTTTATATTAAATTTTTTCTGCTTTATTGAAAATCTAAACTACTTTATGTTACTTTTTTACTACTTTGTTAAAGGTTTGAACTGCTTTAGATAAATTGTTTATTACTTTGTTGCAAGCTTAAGCTATTTTAGATTACCTTTTTACTACTTTGTTACAGGTTTAGACTACTTTAGATCAGCTTTTTACTACTTCATTGCAGATTTAAACTGATCTGGAGCAGCTTTGGATTTTACTAATTTTTCCAATCAGGAGAATTGCTATATTCAATCGATCGCATTCGCAAAATTTTAGGAACCACTTATTACTCGACAACTACCAAATCTTTCCTAAGTTCAAAATAAATCCATTTAGATCTGGAGATGCATCAATCGTCTGAGGATTATTCAAACATTCCACTTGGGATTGAGAGCGATAGATATAAACTTTCTTATTAGTGCGATCTATCAGCCATCCCAAACCAGAGCCATTTTGGATATACTCTGCCATTTTTTCCTGTAAATCCGAGAGGCGATCGCTAGCAGAACGCAATTCCACCACAAAATCTGGACAAATAGGTGCAAACTTAATTTGTTGTTCACAAGTGAGAGATTGCCAGCGAGAAAGTTGTATCCATGAGGCATCGGGAGATCGCTTCGCACCATTCGGCAAAGTAAAACCAGTACTAGAATCAAATCCGATTCCAGTTCCATCAGCATCCGTCCAATTTGCTAATTGCTGAATTACCCTAAAATTGCGATTTCCAGTCTCTGTGCCCGTGGGTGGCATAAAAATTATTTCTCCTTTAGCATTACGCTCTATCCGTAAATCTCGATTTGCTTGGCAGAGTTCAAAAAACTGCTCATCTGCCTGCTCGTTAGTAATGATTTCTTCAGGATCTGATCGCAGCGTCAAAGGAGCGAACTCTAAGGGAATAATTATTGCGGTCATGTTAAGTATTTACCAATGATTTACCAAAAGGTTAATTGAGGGACTGCACGAATTTACTAATGCGATCGCAGCCTTTTTTAATCGTCTCAATATCCGTCGCATAGGAAAGTCTGACGTTAGTATCCACACCAAAGGCGATACCAGGAATTATCGCTACTTGTTGTTGTTCTAGAAGTCTTTCTCCAAACTCCATCGAAGTCAAACCTAGTTGGGTAATATTGAGAAATAGATAAAAAGCTCCATCGGGTTTTAAACAAGTTAGCTTCGGAATTTGCATCAGCCCTTGATACATGACTTCCCGTTTAGTCACAAAAGATAACCGCATTTCTTCTACACAGTCTTGGGATTCATTTAGGGCAGCGATCGCTCCATATTGAGCAAAGGTACAAACATTAGAGGTGCTATGTCCTTGGATTGAAGTTGCGGCTTTAATAATTTCTTTTTTCCCAGCTAAATAACCCACACGCCAGCCTGTCATCGCATAAGCTTTGGCAAAACCGCTACTAATAATCGTGCGATCGTATATTTCGGGGCTAACGGCACCTATACTAAAGTGCTGGACACCATCGTAGATAATTTTTTCGTATATTTCATCGGAAACCACTAAAACCTGTTCGTGACGTAATAAAACCTCAGCTAAGGCTCTGATCTCCATTTGGCTGTAGACCATGCCCGTAGGATTTGAAGGTGAATTCAGAACAAATAGTTTAGTCCGAGGCGTAATTGCTGCTTCTAGTTGTTCGGGAGTGATTTTATAGCCATTAGCTTCCGAGGTCATGATAAATACGGGTTTTCCTTGTGCCAGCTTCACCATTTCTGGATAGCTCACCCAAAACGGGACGGGAATTATTACTTCATCCCCTTCATCAAGCAAAGCCATCATCAAGTTATAAAGTGAATGTTTACCGCCATTAGTGACAATAATTTGGTCTGGGGCATAGCTTAATTGGTTATCTCGGAGTAGTTTGGCGGCGATCGCCTGCTTGAGTTCGATAATTCCTGAAGCCACGGTATATTTGGTTTTACCTTGATCTAAGGCTAGTTTAGCTGCTTCTTTAATATGCGTGGGAGTATCAAAATCTGGTTCGCCCGCCGCAAAGCTACATACATCGATTCCACTTGCCCGTAAAGCTTTTGCCTTGGCATCAATTGCTAATGTCAAAGAAGGCGTAACTTGACCAACTCGTTTTGCCAGATTCATTTTACAATTCCAGAAAAATGCTTACAGTAAGATCTGCTTAAGATCTATGGTAGATAATTAGTATTGCATTTTATCAAACTGCTTAGTAAATTATGTTCCTATGCAACCATTATTAATGCCACCGCCTTTAAATTCAGGATTAAGATTGGGACAGAAAGTTTGTGTAATTGCTCCCAGTGGGGCTTTAAGGGAACCCGAACGATTTGAACAAGGGCTGGAAATTTGGCGCAGTCGTGGCTATAAAGTCCAAGTCCCAGAAAATATTTATCACAATTGGGGGTATTTAGCAGGGTCGGACGGCGATCGCCTACAACAATTTTTAGATGCTTGGCACGATCCTGAATGTGTGGCAATTATTACTGCCAGAGGTGGCTATGGTTGCACTAGACTCCTTGAAAAACTAGATGAAAGACTAGCTTGGCCAGAATTGCAAAATCCTAACCATCCTCCGAAATGGCTAATTGGATTTTCTGACATTACTGCCTTGCTGTGGGGTACAGCCACGAATCTTGGTGTTGCTAGTATGCATGGCTCGGTACTTACAACACTTGCCTCCGAACCCGATTGGTCGAATGAAAAGTTATTTGATTGGCTAGAAGGCAAAACCGAGACTATTAATTTAGCAGGAACCGGCTGGGGCAAGGGTAAAGCAACTGGTGTATTGTTAGCAGGAAATCTTAATATCGCCACACACTTAATCGGCACATCGGCATTTCCTGATTTAGAGAATGTAATTTTAGCTTTAGAAGATGTGGCAGAGTCGCCCTATAAAGTCGATCGGATGTTAACAAAATGGCGAATGTTAGGACTATTAAAAAAAGTGAAAGGTATTGCCCTCGGTCGGTTTAGCCGTTCGGAACCATCACCTAATGATCCCAGTTTATCGATGGAAGAAGTGTGGCGCGATCGCCTAGAAGATTTAGATATTCCCATAGTTGTAGATTTACCCTTCGGGCATGATGGCACTAACGTTCCTTTAGTAATCGGGGCTGAAGCTCAACTGGACAGCGATACTGGACTTCTAACCTATTGGCGAACTGCACCATAAGTGCGATTAATGATTAATGTTCAATTTGGAAACAGGCAAAATTAGGAGAAAGTAATGATTGAATACGCAGTCATCTATGAACGTGGTGAAACAAACTGGGGTGCTTACATTCCCGATCTACCTGGCTGTATAAGCATTGGAAATAGCTTTGCAGAAGTTCAGGAGAATATTAAAGAAGCGATAGAACTATATCTAGAAGTATTACAAGAAGATGGAAAAACCATATCAAAGCCATTAACAGAAGTAGGTAAAGTTGCTGTCACAATCTAAACGCAATAATTCAAAATCCACACAAACTTTACATGTAATCATTAGAAGTTATTAAAGATCTATTGAATTACTTATTGAGCGATCGCTACAGAGGATATTCCAGACAAAATACTAAGAATGATACTTGCGCCCTTAAAATAGAGCTTCCTCCAAAAATTAAAAAATGACTGACAATGACTGACGCAGTGCCCGATCGTATTATCGCCGCCATAGATATCGGCACCAACTCCATTCACATGGTAGTAGTAAGAGTAGAAGCAAGTTTACCCAGCTTTTATGTAATTGCTACAGAAAAAGCAACTGTACGCTTAGGTGAACGGTGTGCTAAAACGGGAATGCTGACTGAAGAAGCAATGGAGCGATCGCTTAAAGCATTAGCCCGATGTCAAGAAATTAGTCGTAGCTTAAATGTTGAAGAAGTTATTACAGTTGCTACCAGTGCCGTCCGAGAGGCTCCCAACGGGCAAAACTTTATTACCAAGATCGAAGAAAAGCTAGGAATAGTTGTAGATTTAATTTCTGGACAAGAAGAAGCTCGCAGAATTTATTTAGGAGTATTATCTGCCCTAGAACTAAATAATCAATCTCACGTCATTATCGACATTGGCGGCGGCTCGACCGAACTAATATTAGGCAATGGGCACGATCCCGACTATCTCAGCAGTACCAAAGTGGGAGCAGTCCGCCTAAGCGATTTGTATGTTACTACAGATCCTATTAGCGATCGCGAGTTTGAAAAATTACAAGTATACATTCGCGGAATGCTAGAACGCCCTACGGATGAGATCAAAAACTCTCTTAGCACAGAGCCAGTCAGGCTAATTGGCACCTCTGGCAGTATTGAAGCTGTAGCCCTAATCCATGCCAAGCAAACTCTAGGCACTATTCCCGAACCTTTACAGGGGTACGAAGTAACATTTGCCGATGTCGAAAACGTAGTCTTGCAACTGAAGCAGATGAATCTGGCACAACGTACTGTCTTAGCAAAAGAGAAGCGGGGAGAAATCGTTTTAGCGGGAGCCATGATTTTATGCGAGGCAATGCGATTATTAAATGCACCTAAATTGATATTTTGCCAGCGATCGCTCCGTGAAGGCTTAATTGTCAACTGGATGATCGAGCAGGGTTTAATTGCCGATCGCCTGCAATATCAAGGCTCAGTCCGCGATCGCAGTGTGATTAAACTGGCACAAAAGTATGGCGTAGACTTAGACTATGGTAAACAAGTTGCTCGTCTAGCATTAAGTCTTTTCGATCAAAGTCAAGGTATTCTGCACAATTGGGGCGATCAGGAACGAGGACTGCTAAAAACGGCGGCAATTTTGCACAACTCAGGTTGTTACATCAGTCATTCTTCTCATCACAAACATTCTTACTACCTAATTCGGAATGGCGAACTTTTAGGCTATACCGAGGCACAAATCGAAGCGATCGCCAATCTAGCCCGATACCACCGCCGCAGCGAACCCAAGAAAAAGCATGAAAATTATCGGCGACTCACAAATAAATATTACCGTCAGTTTGTCGATGAAATTAATCCCTTTCTGCGTATTGCCGTAGCCCTAGATCGCCGCCAAATTGGGGCAGTCCAAGATGTAGTGATAACAGTTGATACCAAAGCCAAGCAATTTCATCTTGAGATTATTCCCGCTCAACAAAACGATCCTTGTACCCTTGAACTCTGGAGTCTTGAGTATAAAAAAGAAGCGTTTGAATCTCAATATCAACTTGTCTTAGTGCCGTATTTACAAAGTTAGTAAAAAATTAAGTCTAAATTTAGCTATCAATCGTGACTTTAACTTGAAGATTAGTAAGATTTGAAACCTTAGAGCTATCATCAAGGCGAATTTTAACCTCTATCACTCTCACGTCAGTCTTGGCGGCGGGATCGGTTCCTAAAACATCATTTTTGGCAATTTTTAAGCCAATTCGATCTACAGTCCCAGTAATTTCACCGTCTAAGACTTCGCTAATAATATTAGCTTTTTGTCCGACTTTTACTTTACCAATGTCAGTTTCATAAACTTCAGCCACCACATACATTTGTTTGGTATTGCCAATTTCAATTACGCCATCAGTACCAACGGTTTCACCAGGTTTAGCGTAAATTTTCAGAACTTGCCCTGTAATCGGCGCTCTGACCTCGGATAAAGCTACATCTACTTCTGCACGTTTGACATCAGCGATCGCGGCATCTAGTTGAGACTGAGCAATAGTTACATCCGTTGGGCGCACTTCTTGAATACTATCGAGCAAACCTTCAGCTTGATTTAATTCTTGTTTTGCCTGTGCTAATTGTTCGCGAAAAGTTTTGACTTTAATTACAAAGCTGTCACGGGTAAATTCAGAAGTAGCTCCATCTCGAAGCAATGACTCGTACCTTTGAGCATCTCTAATTGCACTATTTAATTCCTGCTCTAATCTCAATACATTGGCTTTTTTGGCAAACAGATTAGACCTTTGCGCCTCTATGTCCCCTGTTTTAGCACCTAATTTAACCTGCTCTAAAAAGCTCTGCCGTTCGGGAATTTTGGCTTTTGCCTGTGCCAACTCAGCATTTACGCGATCGTAGCTATCTAACTTAGCAATTACCTGTCCTTTTTGCACAGTATCACCTTCTTTTACAAATAAATCCACGATTCTAGAACTTCCCAAAGTCGAGGGTGATGCTACCTTGATTACTTCTCCTTCTGGCTCTAACCGTCCCAAGGCACTAATTTTAGGCTGTGGTTTAGCGGCGATTAGTTGCTCCGTAGTTACAGCTTGCTGACTATTATTATTACCTGAGTTAGTAATCGCATATATTGCCGTAAATCCTAAGGCACCAATACCGATAAAAATTGCAGCGATTAGCCATTTTTTGCTTTGGCTTTTAGTTTGAGTATCCATGCAGATTTTTTGCTCAGTAATTTACCTAGATTTACTTAATCATATTAATCTAAAGAAATTCAAACTAGATCGCTTAATTTTCCTCTATTTTAATTTTTGGTTTTAATCTATTCATTTACTTAAGGAATAAAGTTAAAAATAGAAAATAACTCTGCAATAAATACATAAACTATCCCCTAAACTAAAATGTAAGCAAAAAAAATATCCCTAATGAGTACAGTTAAGATCAAAGAGTGCCTTAAAGCTAGGGTTCAAAAGCTAAACATAGACAAAATTGAAAGACATATATTCATTTGTGCCGATCAAACTAAACCAATATGTTGTGATAAGCAGATAAGTTTGGATAGTTGGGATTATTTGAAGTTACGCTTAAAAGAATTGAATTTAGAAACCCATACATTTCGGACTAAAGCCAACTGTCTCAGAGTATGTGAATATGGTCCAATCTTAGTAATTTATCCCGATCGCATTTGGTACCATTCTGTCACAATCCCTGTAATCGAGAGAATCTTACAAGAACATATTATTGGCGGTCGCGTTGTGGAAGAGTTTGTCTTTTTTGGAGAATTAACCTAAAAATTCATCGCCGACAGTAGTTCTATGCTCTTAGGAGCCAAGGTATGATGTTAAATTAGACAGTGTTGGGCTGAGCCCATATCCTAAATCTTGCAACAGGAGCGATAGATGGCTGCAATTACCGCCCGCGAACTAGAAATGCAAATGCCCGATGCTAAAAAACTTTTGAGTGATGAACCTGAAATGGAAAGTTCTTTGCATTATATGCAGTTACTATTACTTGTGACCTGTTTAGAATGGCTGTGGCAAGAGCGTGACGACTTTTTTATTGGCGCTAATCTCACAATTTATTTCAGTCGTCAGCAATTAAAGAATCATGACTTTCGCGGACCCGACTTTTTTCTAGTTAAAAATACCACTAGAGAGTCTCGTAATTCTTGGGTAGTTTGGGAGGAAGATGGACGCTATCCTGATTTGATCGTTGAGCTATTATCTGACTCTACTGCCAACGTCGATCGCACCTTAAAGCGTGATTTGTATGCCCAGAGGTTTCACACACCTGAATATTTCTATTTTTCCCCCGATACCTTAGAATTCGCAGGATTTCGATTAGATTTGAATCAATACAAACCGATTATCCCAAATGCTCAAGGTTGGATGTGGAGTGAAATGTTGGGGTTGTTTCTAGGCATTCACGATCGCCAATTACGCTATTTTTCCTTGGAAGGCAGTTTATTACCTACACCTCAAGAAGCAGCTCGAATCGAAATCAAAAAAGTTGAGCAGGAACGCCAAAAAGTCGAGCAAGAGCGACTAAAAGCTGAGCAGGAACGCCAAAAAGCTGAACAAGAGCGACTAAAAGCTGAACAAGAGCGACTAAAAGCTGAACAAGAACGTTTGAAAGCTAAACAAGAACGTTTGAAAGCTGAGGCACTGTTAAATCGAGCTGAACTTGCCGAGGATAGTTTACGGGAGTTGCAAGAAAAAATGCGATCGCTTGGCATTGAGTATTAAGCTATGGAGTTTATCGGCGATGCCAGTTAGCTAAAAATTTCAAAAGTTGTCTAGGTAAAGCGATCGCCACCAAACTCGAAAAATGAATTTCACCTTTCCATAAAGACTTCCACAATTTTTGACGATAGATATCAATATCTCGATCCAGCCATTTACTTCCTAAAAGTAAAAGTTCATTAGCCCGATACTCTAAGCCTAAATCTGTATAAATTTCAAAATATTTTTCGGCAATCTGATACCAAGCTAAAGGAGTCACAAGTCGGCTGTTACTGCCCAAGTACTTGCGCCAAATATAAATTACTTCAGGAATATTGATATATTTAGCTCCAGAAGCGATCGCCCGCATCCAAAATTCCACATCATGTAAGTCCTTAACCCCAAAGTTAGGATCGTAACCTCCTAATGATTCCCACAGCGATCGCTTTAACGGAGTTGTGCCTAATAATTTCCAATTAGAACTTAAAGAAAATCTCTTCGCCCGTAACATGACCCGTAAGGAAATATCATGAGGATTAACAGTGACACCGTTAGATTCAGCAAAATCTTGTCTGATATAACTGCCATAAACAAAACTCAAATTTGGATCGCTTCTAAACGCCGATTCAATTAGCTTTAAAGCATCTACAGGCAAAAGATCGTCAGCATCTAACGGCACTAAAATTTCAGCCGTGGCATTACTAAAACCTGTATTTCTAGCAATGGATGAGCCACCGTTAACATCTCGCCAAATTATACGAATGGGGCAGTTGGTATCTTTTCTAAGTTCTAAGTCTCGGCAAACGGCGATCGTAGCTCGATCCGTTGAAGCATCATTAACAATAATTATTTCTTGGGGCAGCACCAATTGGCACAAAACACTATTTACTGCTCCATAAATTAGCTCACCTTCAAGGTAACAAGTAATCACAACACTAATATTACTCATACTTATTTGCAAATAATTTGGATCTGAGTTCGATCGGCAAAAATCTTAAACCAGTAATTAATAAAATAGATAAATATTTCTTAAAAAACATTACAAGTCCCCATACTGAATAGGCTTCCCAATTCAGTTTTAACCATACTCGCCAACTTAATCCTGATTGTGGCACAAACACTAACTTCAGAATATCTAAGGCTTTTCCTGATTCAAGTAACCATTTTTGCGGATAAAGTTTTGATGTTCCAACTAAGCTATATACCAAACTTCTAGTATCTACATAAATTGAAAATCCTGCTTTTTTCGCAAGAATTAAATATAGAGAATCTCCTCCATAATGGGGTGTAAACCTAGAATCAGGATAACCAATTCGATCGATTACAGATCTTGGAAAGCAGACAATATTTCCGCTTAGTAAATCACAACTAGCAACTGTATTTTTAGGAGGTTGAATAAACCTATAACCTTTCCAAGTTTTAAATTTTCCGCCAAATACAATTGTGTTAGGATTCCCTACTTCTATACCTTGACAGCCAGCGATCGCTCTTTCATTTTCACAAACAAAACTTACTAAATTCTCAAGGGTGCCACTACTAAACTGACAGTCATCATTTAACCAAATCAAGTACTCTACACCATGTTCGTAAGCGTATTTCATCCCTAAGGCGATCGCCCCCGTCCACCATAAATTTCCATCGCCATTTAAAATTATGACTTCAGGAAATTTCTCCTTAATTGCTTCAGCAGTGCGATCTGTAGAACCATCATCAACAACGATCACCTGATATTTCTGCAAGTCGCCATTAGTTTTTAAATTCTCCAAACAATCCAAAGTCAGAGCCTTGCGATTATGAACGGGAATAAGAACATAGATGTTTGATACGATCAAAATTTATTCTGTTAATAATTTATATTTTCTAAAACTAAGATTAAAACAAATTACAGGGCAACCGCACACGTTTCTTAACAAACAAGAAATGACTAAGACAAAGCAGGATAATCGATATTATCTATACACGGAAACATTGAATGGGAAAGCCAGTTAGCCCTACAGCCCTGATAGAAACGCACTTCGGGAAATTGCAAGACCCTAGCGGCTAAAGTGAGGTTATAGTAGAAGAAATTTCAAAAAGAGATAAATCTATGCCTTCCTTACTACCACCTGCTAAGTAGATAATCTCAGAGTTGTTTCATTCTAAATTCAACATTTTATGCGTCTACGAAAATACGCCATTACAGGCTTCTGGGATTCGATCTTCCAGTGGCTGAAATCCACTAAACTCATTGCCCAAATCTAGAATGAAATGACCCTGGCTCTTCGGATGAAACGGTGGAAGCATTTGCCAAACGCATTCGCGATTACTGGCATGTAGAAAATAAAGTTCATCATGTCCGTGATGTGATTAAGGGTGAAGATACTTCCAGAATTCGGGTACAGCTTTTATCGAACATTTTTGCTTTAGTCCGTAATTTAGCCCTCAATTTATATCGTGACTATGAATTTGATAATATGGCACAAGCTCAACGTAGGACTGGACAAGGCTTAAAGTTACTCAAATCTCTCTTTAGAATGAAATAACCTTGGACGCTATGTATGGTTTTGCTGGCATAACTTCTTGCATTTTTCTACTGTTTGCCTTTATATTATCGGAAAATTGGGTTTAAAACCTCGTCCTTCAGGACGACTTTATATTCTGATTTAACAACCAGTAGAACCAATCTTATTTTAGAATGAGCTACCTAAGATTTAATTTAACCATGTTAGTCCTAGAAGCTAAGTTAAAAGGTAAAACAGACCAGTACGCATCAATAGATGAGGCAATTCGGACTGCTCTGTTTTGTCGTAACAAAGCTTTGCGGT
>Ga0163154_10001459_pt1 | contig 36477 bp, 36 predicted proteins | sample OliLakLV19MP9P1_FD_148649 | JGI IMG/M metagenome (GOLD analysis project Ga0163154, IMG submission 148649) | Freshwater microbial mat bacterial communities from Lake Vanda, McMurdo Dry Valleys, Antarctica - Oligotrophic Lake LV.19.MP9.P1 | ecosystem: Environmental > Aquatic > Freshwater > Lake >... | reverse complement strand
GGACTTAAACCTATGCTGCTAGTAAACCTTTCTTTGTTACTCATACTCTCAGCTTTGTACATGAACTATGTGCTCATTCTCGTTACTCCCCTTCATTGGTTTGTACTCTTTTCCCTTACCGTTAGTATTATTATTGAGTTCTTTAAATAGGTATATTTACCTATTGACACCACGATTAAAGCTTGCTATGATTAGAAGGTAAGCAGCACAAAAGGAACAAAAAAATGAGTACCAATGCAGCATACTTAGCACAAGCGGATGAGAAGAAAGCGTTTCAGAACCTGAAAGACCTTCTCCTAGAGTTGTATGAAAACCAAGAGTACAACACGGTTGAAGAGAAGTATACTCGTGATGAGGACTTAAAAGATATCCTGTATCTTATTGACGTGCTTGAGGAGAGCGTTGCACTAGCAAAAGAAGCGTTGGTACTGGACTGTTATTAACCCACTTGATACTTGATATCAGTTCTCAGTCTTGTTTTAAGTTTTCATTGACAAACATAGCGATGGAGAGTGTATGAAAGAAGAAAGAGTTTATGGCGGTAACGATGGAAGAGCTAAGCTAGTGAACAAGGGTTTTCTTCCAGAGATGAAAGACTCATTGTTTAGTCAGTGTGTAACCAACGACGATGGTTGTATGGTTTATCCTGAGGCTACTCATAGTCTCCAAGGGTTCACGTTTAACCCACAACGGTTGGCTTACCAGATGTCAAAAGGTAGAGTAGGTAACCATGATGCGGTCGCATCTCGTTGCCAAAACCTACAGTGCTGTAACCCTAACCATCTGTTTCTGTTACGTGACCCATACAGGAGAGAAAAATGACTTTCTACAGTGTTGAAGCAAACAACCACGACAAGTACAAACACGTCAAGTTTATTACCAGAGAGGAGCTACAAATGTTGAGTAACGACGTAGAGAGCAACGCAGAGACGAACTATCTAGTACTATTCGACGACAACTCGTTTACTATTTACATGAGTTGGGAAAAGTACAAGCTCATAAGTGCTCAACCAGCACTAGGAGACTTCCTCAAAGAACACAGACGAGCTATTCGGTTAGGAAATACAGTTGAGCTAAGCCCAAGGAAGAAAGAGAATGAATGTTTTTGAGAGAATAACCATTCAAGAGTTAGATGAGGACATCAACTATAACTTAAGTCTTTTCCCAAAGAAAGACCTAGTTATTAACGTCAGTCGTCGCTTCTTACTTTACCTCATGAAGTACGGTACTTCAAAGGAAGTAAAACTTAACTCTGGCGAACTGTACTATCGTGGCATCTACGTCGCTCTCAAGCGGTCGGTTACGTATCAGTACAGAGTACAAGCTATTAGTTCATCAACAATAAGGAATGAAGAATGAAACCACCATCAGCTAAGTACATTGCGTACATGAGTACTCGTGACCCGTTAACTTTTACGTTAGTCTGTCGTATTTGCAAGAAAACTAAACCGCTTAATGACTACTACAAACAAGAAGCGTCTAAGACGTGTCATCGTTCAGAGTGCAAAGTATGCACTAACGAAACCTATAACCAGTTCGATGAAAACGGGTATAAGAGAAAGCTCTTTACCAACAAAAAGTCACACGCAAAGCAGAGCGGTACCGACTTTAACATCGGTATCGAACATATCACTTGGGTAGAAAGATGCCCGGTTTTGGGCACAGAGCTTGTCTATGCCGTTGGTGGCAGAGATAGGGACACTCGAAATATCCCTTCACTCGACAGAGTAGACAGTACTAAAGGCTACGTCATTGGAAATGTGCAGGTTATTAGCATGTTTGCTAATAGCGTGAAGAACAACATCACGTTAGAAGAAGCTATGAACCTTGTTGCCTACATGCAAGGCAACCCAATACAAGTAGTTAGCCTAGGCTCACTGCCTAGAACCCAACGCAAAAAGGGTTATAAACCCCGAAGGAACGAAGTTATGCCGCCTGCTGGCTACGTAGAACCAAAGATAGACCTTAGAAAAGCCTCAACAAACTGGAGTTTACACCAATGAAAGTTACAATACTTCTCGCATCCGCTTGCGCTACATTGCTAACACTTGTTACCTCTAACGTCTATGCACAACCAGCACCAAATGTCCTACGAGTAACGGTTTACAACACGGTGTTACCAAGACAGCTACATCAAGACGTTCCCAGTGCGTTGTGCCCAGTTCAAAACGCTTGGATAGAAGAGTATTACGAAGGTGGTGAAAACGGAAAGCTTCTAGAACGTAGGTACATGGGCTGTGACTTTCGCCCAAGACTTTTAACAAGAGAAGAGACAATAGTGCAGAACCTACGCGCATCCGCTTTCCTCGACGCTTGGATAGCTGCAATGAAGAACGGTACGTCCGCTGATGACATTCCTTTTCGGAATGGCTTCGATGGCACGTGTCGGTTGAATAGGGCTTGCATAATAGCACCGAGGAAGGACTAAATGATAGTACGCATTGTTGCTATTAAGCACGAAAAGCAACCATTAGCATACCGACTGGTGCGCTGGTTCGTTAACTCGGTAATGGGCTACGACTACGCTCACTGTGGGCTTCAAATAGGCTCTAGCTTTTATGAGCTCACGGAGAGCGGTATAGGATGCTGCACGATGGGCGACTTAGCGAGTGATGTGACACTCACGAACATCTGTTTTAGTAAGCGACTGGTCGCCAGCAGTGACGACATACAGCAGTACCATGTGGCTATTTGGGCATTGAGAGCCGCTGGTACACGCTCTTACTACATAGACTTTGTGCGCTATGCTCTCAACACACTGCTTAAACGACCTTACAGTGGCAGAATACTGTGTACCGGGTTTGTCGAGGTTGTTCTAGGTTTATCCCCTACAAATGAGCCGCCTGAGGTTCTTATCGCGTCCTATGCTACAGACGAAAAGGGTTACGAAGAAGCTTAAACCAAAAGGTACGTTCTTACGGCACGAACAATGCCCTAAGTGTCACGCAAAAGGGAGAGACAGGAATGGGGATAACCTCGCTGTGTACTCAGGCAATGTCTACTGTCTGAGTTGTGGCTATAGTGCCGACTCAACAAACGACCACGGTTTCTTTGCAAAAAAGTTTGGAGCCAACATGAAACTACAGTCCATTCCTGACCAGCACACTCATGAAATGCTTGGTTGGCAGTCAAAAGGTATTAAGCTCGAAACGTTAAAGACGTACGGAGTCGAGTGGGTAACAAAGGTGAACCAAAGTAATGTCCCCATACTTGACCACGATGAGGACGGCACACCTTACCCACTGGACAACGGTTCCATCAGGTTCCCGTACTACGACATTAGTACCGGCAGGCTTGTAGGTTTCAAGTATAGAGACTTAGATAAAGAAGAGGCGCAACCCACCAAAAAGTTTGTAAAAACCGTAAACGGCGATGCTTTTACCGTCTTCGGCTTACAGACAGGAGGTAACAAAACACTGATACTCACTGAGGGCGAGAGTGATACCCTAGCGTGGAAGCAAGCAGTAGGAGAAGCAACGGTATGGGGTATTCCCGGTACCCAATGGGTTGAGAAGGTGTTAGTCGCCATCATGGAACGTTTGGTCACGTCCTTCGACCGCATTTACATCGCTCTCGATAACGACAGTGCCGGCAGAGACGCGCTAGAAGTGGCTTGTGGTATGTTACCTCCACTTAAAACATACATCGTTAACTATCCAAGTGGGTGCAAAGATGCCTGTGATGTCCTTAAGAAAGACTCAGAACGCGGACTCAAGTCCCTCTTAAAGACAAGTGCACAGTTAAAGCCAGTAGACGTGATGGATAGTGGCAACCTGATGGACAAAGCGCTTGAGCTTGCGGACGATGCTGGTGTCATGTTCGGTGTTACCACTGGATGGCAACCGTTAGACGAACTCGCTGGTGGTTGGACACCTGGTAAGATAATGATGCTTGCAGGAGATACCGGGACAGGCAAGACGACTATGGTCTTGAACATGACGTACAACGCCATCAAAGAGGGCTTAAATGTGTTTTTTATCCCTCTAGAGATGACACCTGAGCAGGTATTACTCAAACTTGTAGAGATACACCTTAGACGAGCTATTATTAGTGACCCTAAGGCGGTGCGCCCGAGTCGAGAAGAAATGCGCGAAGCAATGGTCTTCATCACTGACCGCGTACAGTTTCTTAATAAGTTTGGTAGTCTGAGTAAAGACTACTTGGTACAAAAAATAGAAGTAATGGTACGTGCGTACAAGACAAACCTTGTAGTGTTAGACCATGTTACAGCGGCTACTCAAGCCCAGTCTGGTGGTGGTTGGAAAGATATTGATGAGTTAATGTATGCGCTTAAAGCGAGTGCACTAGAGCATAGAATAACGATGCTCGTTGTGAGTCACATTAACTCGATGAACAACGCCAAACGTCCAACTGCTGACATGCTGCGAGGTTCAAGGGGTCTAAAGCAAGTAGTTGACCTTGTATTATTAATACACCGAGACTTTAAGACAGGGCTGACAGAACTCTGGACAGGCAAGGTAGATAGGTTTATTGGTAAGTATGGTTGTTTGTACTTTAAGTACATCGACTACAGGTTCGAGCTCACTGAAGCTCCGGGTGAGGACGACGAGATGGATGAAGAAATAGGGACGTATGAAACCAAACCAGCGCAAGCGGATGAAGAAACCAAAACAGAAGCAACCAAAACAGAAACTAGACCTGACGAAACCAAAACAGAAACCAAACCTGACAGCGACGGACGGGACAGTAGTCAAGAGCGGGTACGAAAGAAGCGTGTACCAAGAGAACGCCGGACTCATCTATGAGCCTGCGAAGTTTAGATATGTTCAGCAACACACGTATACGCCGGACTTCTGTTTACCGAACGGTATCTACATCGAAACGAAGGGGTACTTTAGACCGGGCGACAAGGCTAAACTTTTAGCTTTTACCAGACAATACCCGGAACACACGCTCTTTCTGCTGTTCATGTACAAAACTGAGAGTATGATAGCTTGGGCTGAAAAACATGGTTTTGAATACGCCGTTGGTACACGTGTACCACCCGCTTGGTATCTTTATCCCCGTAAAAAGGAAAACAAATGACAGAAAGATATGCTAAACGTCGTCCTATCGCTGTCGCTAAGTGCTCACAGTGTGAGTATCTTGGCTTGCACGTTGGAGACACGTTAACAGTGTTCAGTGATGGCTCTACGGCTTGCGGACTCTGTGGCTATCGCGAACACAACGGTATGCCAGTACCATCGACCGTCAAGGTCATTACTAAGCGTGGCTCAACTGACTCATAAATTAGGTAATTATACCTATTGACAGTGCTTCCCCGATTTGCTATACTATAAAAAGAACAGGAGAGAAAAAAGATACATGCTAGTCCCACAACCAAACACAAAGCCAGAAGAGAAAGAGAAAGAGAAAGTTACTCGCGAAGAGATACAAGATACAAGTGACGTGAGTAGTCCAGTTACGGTTTCATCCTTCATCGACACGCAAGGGATGATATGGCTCTTCACGTCTTTGAACAACCAGTACATAGTCACGTTTAATAGTTCTACTACGTACTGGCTATACTCTCGTCAGGCACGAGCGCATCCGCTTGCATCTACCCAAAACCTACTCAGGCTTCCTCTAGAGTCACTCAGCACATACTACTACGATAAAGAACAGCTTCTTTGGGTCAGGCTTGGTTCGTACAAGATATCTGATAAGCTGTTAGCAATGAGCACACCTTTAACCTTTCCAGCAAACACAGCAGAGGCAACATTATGACACTCACCGAGTTTTTACTTAGCTACAAATGTAGTGAGCTTGTAGTCGCTAGTCAGGATGTCACACTGGAACATAAGTTTTCAAAGTCTATCGAAGACTGTAAACAAGCTGGTGATGCCCCCTTACTCGAACGTCAGTTGCTTGCTAAAGGCATTATCCACGATGCTTTTCTCGTGGCGAACGCTATTATCGATAATGAAACAAGCACAAATAAGAAAGTTTTGTTAGCGTCCGGACGACTAGGCGTTATGAGTGCCGTGCTCATTGCACTGAGCGCAAGCAGACGTGAGGACATTGATAATGTTTCAGAGCAAGTCTCTGATAACCCTTGGGCACCTGTATCGGACTACAGTGATGAAAGAGTGTAAAGACTCACCTACGGGCGGCGACTGGGGCGCTGAAGAAGTGGAAGAGCTACGGCAAGCAGTCACAAAGAGAGCACAGAGGAAGAATAACTGACATGCACAAAACCATTGAAACGCTTTTCTTAAAAACATTCTCACCCGAACACATGGACATTGCCATCGCGTTCCATGAGTGTGATGCTTACGTCAGCGTTGAGGATGCGCCGACGGTTGAGCACAAGCTTGTAGCAGAACCGCTTATAGAGAAGCTCGGCGAGGTGCCCCTCATCGCTATCTTAGAGGTCATCCAGCAGTGTGGAAACGGTCTAGTAGTCGCTGCTACTCCCCTCGACGCACTAACGCTTTCGGCTGTGGCAATAAACGCAACGCTCGTATCCTTTCTACTCTGTTCCGCCGCCGCTGTCGGTGACTCTCAGCGAGAGTGCTGAAATGAAAAACCGTCTGGTCGTCGATGTTGAGTGTGCCAGCTTAGCAGCTACTGTCGATGCAGATATTCCTTTACATTGTGTTGGCTTGCGCTCATCAAGCTTCTACCATTCGTTACCCGGTAAGGAAGGTGTAGAGGAGTTACAAAAACTTATCGATAGTGATGAGTATCGGTTAGTGTTTCACAACGCATCTTTTGATGTTGCAGTGCTCAGGACTCAGGGAGTAACGATACCTAAAGGATGTTACGACGATACAATGCTGATGGCATACTGCCTTAAGCCTATGTTTTCTCAGTTCAATAGTCTGAGTGTTTGGGGTCAACGGTTTGGTAAACCAAAGGTTGACTACCTAAAAGAGCTCATCGGGGCTGGACTACTGCCGAGTGATGCCTCTAAGAGTGAAGCGTTTAAGCTAGGGTTTAACCCTGTCATGGAGCTTTACAACCTGAGAGACTTAGACATTACTTGGTTACTCTACGACTGGTGTCTGCATCAGTTTACTCTCGATAGTCGTGTCTCTGGTGCTTACTATGACATCGAACTACCCTACGTTGAAGTCGTAATGGCGATGGAAGCTAATGGTATGTTCGTAGATACTGAGCAACTACGAGCGCTCGGTGATGAGCTAAGGGAACGGTTGATACCCTTAGACCTAGAGCTAGAAAGAGTTGGTGGTTTAGTGCCATCAAGTATCAAGTGGGTTAATAACAGTCCAGTAGTAGTACCAAAAGCATACAAGAATGGAGAGTACAAACGGCTCGGAGAAACAGTTTATGACCATTGTGGGCTTGTACCCTTCAACCCACAGCAGAGCACTCACATATCTTGGGTACTGTTGGCGAAAGGATGGAAACCCACAGAGTACACGAAAGGAGGTTGTCCGGTTACATCTGCAAATATTCTCGAACCCCTTGAGAAAGAGCACCCTATCATAGCTGTGCTCAGCGAAAGGAGTAAGCTAAACAAGCTCATCGGAACGTTCATCAAACCCGTCCTCATTAAGGCAAAAGACCAAGATGGTTACATCAATACATCGTATAACCAGTGCACGACGAAGACCACAAGACTATCAAGCAGTAACCCAAACTTGCAAAACATACCCACTCGGACTCCGGATGGAAAGCGTATACGGCGATGCTTTACCGCTCCAACGGGTTACTCGCTTGTTATCGGTGACTTGTCCTCTATCGAAGTACGTATCCTAGCGGTTCTCCTGGACTTAGTGGGTGACTCGCGTGTTGCTGATGCTATCAGAGCAGGCGATGACATTCACGCCATCAACCAAGCTGCTTGGGGTATGGATAGTCGCTCACCAACTAAGAACGGTTTCTTTGCTTTAGTCTACGGTGCATGGTTAAACAGGTTCGCGCTTACTATCGATAAGCCCGTGCCTGTAGCTAAGAAGTTTTTCAACATCATTAGAGAAGACTACAAGGTCTTGTTTGAAACGTTGATGCCGAAGGTTTGGAAATGGGCAAGAAAAAAGAGAGGTTATTATGTTTACACTGAGTCGGGTCGGAAAAGTCGGTACGGTTTCGTTTATGGTTTGTTGGGTCATCGATACCACTACGAGAACATTACTTCGCTTGACGCTGGTTTACTCTCTGCTGCAAAGCGTGAATGTTTTAACGCAGTCATCCAAGGTACCGGTGCAGGGCTTTTCAAACTTCTCACTCTCAGGGGTCTTGGGACTTCAAGAGTAGATATCTTTCCTTGTGCCGTCGTACACGATGAGCTTATCTGTCTCATTAAGGATGAGGATGCCATAGAAGGTGCGGCACATCTCACTAAAGTATTCTCAGAATACGTGCTTTCAGGGGTACCCATTGCAGCTACGTTTAACATCGTCGATAACTGGAGTTTGAAATGATACCACTCATCCCGCCATACACTATCACAAGAGGTAAAAACCCACCGAAGCGCCCTAACGGTGGGACGAAAACACGTTCACGACCAGCGCAGAGAACACAAGACGTAAACTATCCAGTCGTTAGGTTTTCCTTAAAAAACGTAAACCTTTTGATAAGTGTTCTTTCTGCTTCTCTGGCGACGCTCAGACAGGTTTATGCAACCAATGACTTTAGTACTGAAGGTAGAGAACTCATCTATCAGGCGACGTTAGGAGTAGAGTCAGTCAGGGAACTTATCAGACAGTTTAAGTTAGAGGAGCATATCAAAGAGTATCGTGATGAGGACGTTTTCATAAAGCTTAAGAAAGCACTCAAAGAAAGGATGGACAACTGTGAGCTAAGTACTGAAGGAGAAGGAGCATGGGCTATCTACGAAGAGTGCAGTCATATCTTACGACAAACAGAATACAAGCAAAAAGAGGAGAACAAAAAATGAGTGTCAGCGCAGCATACCTAGAGAAGAAAGCGTTTGAGAACCTGACAGAGTTTATCCTAGAGTTGTATGAAGACCAGGAGAACTGTGATGAGGTAAAAGATATCCTGTATCTTATTGACGTGCTTGAGGAGAGCGTCACACAAGCCAAAGAAGGGTTGGTACGGGACTTGATGTCAGAGGTTATCCAAGAGGTCGAGAAAGTGTTCACAGAACTATTAGAGGAAACGAAACGTGGAACAGAGTCTTAGTCTTTACCAAAGACTTTTAATTGTCCAAGAGAAGGTTACTACCGTCTCAAAAACAGGGTTTAATAGTTTTAAGGACTACAAGTATGCAGTACTTAAGGACATCCTCGACGTAGTCAAACCTGAACTAACCAGTGCCGGTGTTCACCTAACAGCGACGACGTGCAACAGTGTCATCGGTGCGAATAGTGCGACCGTCACCGTAGAGGTAACGTTAACCAATGTTGACAAGCCTACTGAACAGTTGGTCACTGTAGCTACAGGTTACGCTCAAGACGGAAAAGACGGAAAGGGTGACAAGGCTATCTACATCGCTACGACTGGTGCATTCAAGTACGCGCTACTCATCATGTTTGGTCTAGCGCAGGCGGATGGTGACCCAGAGCACGACAGTAACAACGCTAAGGTAACGAGTAGAAAGACAAAGGCTACAGCCAAAGACGACGACCTCGACTTCTAACAAACAAACAAACAAAGGAACAATACCATGGCTACTAAGAAAGGCAAGAAAGAGTACGAACAGCCAACAGAGATGGGTTACGTTTGGCTCAAGCGCCGTGACTCAAAAAACGAGAAAGCACCCTACCTAAGCGGTTTCGTGTCCTTACCCGAGGAACTCGTTAAAGGCTGTGAAGCTCTAGAGAGTCTCTGCTACTACGATGAAGAGCGTGGAAACTACACCTTAGATATCTCTTTGTGGAAGAATGGTAACGGTGTTCTCTCTGGTAAGATAACCAAGTCCTGGAAACTCAAGGACAGCAAGGACAGCGTAGACGATGAACTCGACCTCGATGATGATGATGATGATGATGATGATGCTCAGGAGGAGGAGGAGGACGTTATCCCTTTTGAGATGGAGAAAGAGACTAAACCTAAAGCTAAACGTGCGCGTCGTTAAACATGAAACAGCTTGAGAGTCTTGTAAGAGTGCTCAACAAAGAGCAAGTCTTGCACAGCGCTATAGAGGATGACTATGCTAGGGAGTTTCTTAGCTTAGTCACCTCTTCCTTTACTGAGAAGTTCCTCACTGGTCGCACATCCACACAGAATAGCCACCAACTACGCATATCAAGCTTGGGCAAGCCTGTAGTCGAACAAGTGTTACCTCTTCTTTTACAGAAGGACAGGGGCTTTACTTCTAGCTATGAACCGATGCTTATGGCACAAGCTATCATCACAAGTATGGGTGACTGGGTAGAAGCTATTGCAATATTAACTGCAAGGCGACATAACTTCGCTATCACAGACTGCCAAAAAAGAGTATCCTACCTAGACGTTAACGGTCATATTGACTTTATCCTCGACGGTTATGTCGTTGATGTTAAGTCAATGGCGGGCGGCTACTACGGGATGTTCAACAACAAGCAGAATGATGCGCGAGGGTACATCACACAAGCGGCGGTGTACAGTGAAGCGCTAGGTCTGCCATTCGCTTGGCTTCTCTTCAATAACCATACACGGATGTGGTCGTGTCATGCTCTCGTTGAGAGAGACAAACAAGAGGCACTCGTAAGAGTAAACCGTATTGTTCCTAAGATGCGGGCTATCACGTCTATTGAGGAGATGGTGGTGAAGTTCAAAGCGCCTGACCCTGTGCCTGAAGTCTTCAAACACGTCGCTACAGGCAAGCTTCTGACCCCAACCCCGATGTTCTTTAGTCGTTACAAAGACCTTTTCTACGTACTAGATAAAGGTATCAACGGCTACAACAAAGAAACGTACTACGTTGAAAGGGTACGTTCACCGAAAGAAGTCATCAAGCGGTATCATGATATGTAAGCGTGTTTGTGAACGCATTAGTTTTGGCGACTAATGCGTTTTTTTTTTTCTTACATAGTGACAAACCCGTGCAAGCTATTAAGTACCACATCAAAACCGTTACCAGAGAAGGTAGCGCCTGTTGCACCGTACTCGCAAGACGTTAAGAAGTGATACCCGGCACTAAGACCATCAGCGATAAAGTCATTTGAGCCAGTCAAGAAAGATGTACTACCGGAGTACATGTTGGCGATAGTCGTCGTGCCACTACGTACGTTAGGGATAGTGTAGACACCATCCAAGCCAATAGCGATGTAAACCTGAGTGTTTGTAGTACTGAGAGCAACCTGACAGAACTTAGTAACACTCACAGCGTTACCCGCTAGACAGTGGATGAACTCTACTTGCTCTAAGGCACTAGCGTTTGTCTGTCGCCACGCAGCAGTAGTGTAAACGTAAGCGGAACCAGCAAAGTTTCGAGCCACTCTCCGACTTACTTTATTCTCGACGTTAGCAACATAGCGCCGAGCATCGGTATCTTGTGACTGTCCGATAGTACCAGTCGTTCGTATTGTGCCGACTAAGCGACGTGTATTATCTGATGTCATGACCACAGTGCCATTGAGTAACGAAACAGCCAAAGCTCTGGTCGTGTCATTAGTCCACGTTACTGCTGATAAGACCGGTGTTGTGACGTTAGTGATAAACACGTCATAGTTTGTGTTGATGGCTAGACCAGCCAGAGAAAGCGTCAGTTCATTGAAGGCAACATTAACCCACTGTGTCCCATTCCATAACCGGATATAGTTATGAATGAACGGTGTATAGAAGACGCTAGTAATGCCCGTGACCCCTGCCGTTGGTACTGGGGTACCCGTAGTGCTAGTCAACCGCCCGCCCGCGCTACCCCTATCAAGTAACTGCACAAAGTTAGTGTTAGCTAGTCTTGTACTGTTGTCGCCTTGTGGTGGTGTGAGTGCTGTCGGTGAACCCGTAAAGCTCGGTGATGCTAAGAGAGCGTAGCTAGCTAAGGCAGTGGTAACGAAGGCAGTGGATGATGCTCTAGTATTGTTACTCCCTACTATCTCTGTTGGTACCGTTACAACACCCGTGAACGTCGGACTAGCTGACGTTGCTAAGGTGCTGATGATATTAAAGAGTGAGTCACGCGTCGCTGAGAACGTTGTATCGCCTGACCATCCACTAGGGTAAACGCTATTCTGAGGAATAGGTGCAACGACTACAGAACCAGGACCTATCCCATTCAGTGCATACTCTTCACTCAGCCTCACGCGCCTGTCTACTTCCTTGTTCCAGACATCAGATGAGAACCTAGAGGCGAACCCAATAACTGTCCGTTGTCCCGGCGGTGTACGTCTCTGTATGACTACCGAAGTGCTCACTAAGAGCGAAGCACCAATGTAAGTTAAGACTGTAGGTGATGTCTTTACAAAGTTGCCAGCTACGACTATGGGTGAGCCAGCGAAGAAGGGTAAGAAGTCAATGATAGTTAAGTCTGTGTCTAGGTTAGTTGCAGTTACGTTGATAGTCCAACCTGTTCCAGTGAATGAGCCTGAGACGTTTGCTGTTGGCATGTTTAGTTACCTACCTTTTGTAGTTCTTCTGAAATAATACTCGCACCCGGTAGCGTCTCTCGACCACTCTGGACGCGCTCTTTAAGCAGTTTCCTGTCTAGTCGTTTCTGTAACTCGGGCGTGGTGATGTTGTTTGCTTTCTTGTAAGCGTCGAGTCTCAGTAAGTCAGCTTTTATTTGCAGATAGGTATCTGTATAATGCCTGTACTGTGCCTGTTGCTCCGGTGACATTTGTTCTGTAGTCAGCTTGCCAGCGTTCTCAGTAGAGAACTTAACTAAAGCACTCTTCATCTCAGTTGCTGCTCTCTCCATGTCCTTAATGGAGTAGTTAAGGTTAGCGAGTGTGTCAACGGTTTGAATGTTCAGACCGAGTGCGTTAACGATGCGGATACCCAGTGGTGCTTTCGCTTGCGTTTGATAGAACTTACTTTGAGGCGTTCCTAATGCCCCTGAGTTTTCGAGATGTCTTGTAAACGGTACGGACATGAGTGCGCCACGTACTACACCCGATACGGGCATACCACCGTATGTGTTCTGTGTGAGGGCATCTTTTGTACCATCCTCGAACTTCTGGTTGCGTAGGTCAATGCCTAAAGCTTGAATAGGTCTGGCGAAAAAGCTTCGAGCAACTAAGCCGATAAGGTAGTCTTGAGCACTCTGTTTCTGTCCGCCCGTTGCAAGTCTTGTTTGCTCTTCAGTCGTCCCTGCGTACTTACCGAAAGCTATCCTCAAGAGAGCGTCACCACTGCTCACCGTGTTTGAGAAGGCATCGGTTAGCGGGTCATATTGGTTAGGCATCATGGAGTACTGGTGCCCACTGAGTGGGTCATACCCAACAGTAATAGGGTACTCATTAAGGTAGTCAGTTCTGTAAGCTGCTTCGGGTAGGTGTTTACCATCCTTTCCTTTTGCTCTGTTTTCGTAACTAATGGTTTGTAGTAGGCGGTTATAAGCGATAAACTTCTCTGGGTTCTTCATGGCGAACCTGACCATCGCCGGGTAGTTCTGCATGACCCAAGAGGAGAACGGAAAAACATTCTTAGCGATGCTCTGAGGCACTTTACCCAAGTCATCGTACATGTAGAACCTATCATCGATAGTACGCATGAGGTCACGCCAGTCTACGTTACCACCTCTCGCTACGTGAGACTGTACGACCGCCCAACGTGCCGCCATGTCAGCCATGCGTGAGTTAACCGCTACTAGGGAATACGTGTTGTGTAAAAGCTTACCAGAGAGATAGGTAGCGTAGTCCACACCTTTGATGACTGTGTTGAGTGGGTCAGTACCGTAAGCCTTTGCATAGGCTACCATGTTGGTCAAAGCTCTCTTGCTCTGCAACGGGTTAAAGGTGCTCCAGTCTACTCTACCGATGGCTACGCCCGCTGTCTCGGGTGCGATGTCCTCGCCACGATGTATCAGTAGTTTCTTTAAGAGGTTTTGCTGTGTCATCTCAACGCCGTCAACTGTAGCGTTTAATGGTTTCACATTATCGAACGCCTGCAACCCTTTCTGAGCCACTCGGTACATGTCCAACGACGCAGGAATAAGCATCGCCGGGTTGCCACCACTACCCATTGTCATGAGAGCATTACCAAACAATATCTTCATCATGTACGCTGGTGCCGTCGCTACCACGTTCACTTTGTAGAGTGTTAACACGTTCTGCTGTATGTAGCTCATGATAGAGCCAAGCTTCGCAGGAGAACTAGCTACGGTTAGTAGGTCGTTCATCTGTTCTGCTACGAGCGGATGAATAAGAATGTCTTCTGAGAAGGCTGACCCTGCTTCATTAGTGATGCCGTAACGAGTGAGGTCGATGCCTTTACTACTTACCCATCCCTTGTACTCAGCACCCGTCGCCTGACTAGCGGGGATAGACCAACCAGCGTCTAAACCATCCTTGATAGCAGTCTTGATAACAGCGGCATTACCGAGTGGCTTTTTCATGTTGGTTGCCATACCCGCCATAGCGTCGTAAGGGTTTAGCTTCCACATCTCGTTTATCTCTTTGAATGGTAGTTGGTACTGGTCAACTACGTAACGAAACGACTCTGCACCAGTCATGGGTAACGACTTAAAGATGCCAGTTTCTACGAGTAGGTCTAGTTGGTCTGCTGTGAGGTTCTCATCTAAATGGTTTCTGAACTTCGCCGGGTCTAGCAGCAGTTCATTTAGCTTCTCTGGTGAGATGTCTAGCAGTGCTGCACCGAGTTCCTCATGTATGGGTGCGTACCAGTTAGTAGTACGAGCTTTATTAAAGGCACCGCTGAGTGAAACCTTACCCTCATAGACCATCTTTAGAACCGATGGTTCGACATTCGCTTGCATGAACTTCTGAAAGTCCGGTGTGGCGATGCGGTTAAAGTAACCCATACCTTGGAGCATTGGTACGTCTAGACCTTGTGACAAGCCTATCATTCTAAACTCGTCGTTCGCCGCGTGTAGGTGTGATGATAAGTCCACTAGCTCATCAACGTCAAGGGCATCAAAACCCCTGTCAGCCATGTCTTTCATGAAGTTGTTATAGCGCCATGCAGCAATATTCCGCATACCCGGACTGTTACCGTAAAGTGCAATGTCTTGTGTAGTCCTACCAACTTCTATTACCTGTTGGTAGACTTCATCGACGACGGCACCCTTAAGCCCCTTGCGTTTAATAGCGTCCATAAGGTCTGCAATACGGTGAGTGCTCTCTAGTAAACCAGCGTCATCTAACAGACCATGGGCTACTCGTTGAGCGGAAAGCAGTGTGTCACGTACATCACCAGCGAGAGTAAACTCGTTCTTACCAGTGAGCAAGCCCTTAATGATGTCCATCTTCTGTCCGAGTGTCCGCGCTAACCAAGAGCCAACACGGTCAGTCTGCGTAGGGTCAAGACGTACCATGTCCCCTAACTCTTGTTTAAGGATGGCATCTTTTTCAGCCGAGACTCTTGCTACTCTAGCCATCTCCATCTTGTCAGCGTCAGCGTAAACGTCAGCACTAGCTACTTTAAGCTTCTCTAAGAACTCATTAGTTTTCTTGATGTTAGTCTCTTCATCTTTAGAGAACGGACGTTTCTTCCGCCCTTCTCCTGCTGTAGTGGCATTAACGCAAGGTGTGTTCATATGTTACATGTCGCAAGGGTTTTTCGACGGTTTGTTTAAGTGTCTGTCAAGGTCGTCAAGACGTTGTGCTGCGTCAGCTTCATTCGAGAGTGCTAACTTTCGTGCTTCTATAGCTGCTTCATCACCTAGTTTAGTGTAAGCCTCAAGTGCATCGTTAACAGAAGCTACAAGTGCCTCTTGTGCCTCTTGTGCTTCCTTGTAGTTGTCTTGTGACATCCTCGCAATAAGCTGTGTTGCTGACTCTTCATGGTTAACAGCACTGTCGATACTCTCTGGGTTATTCAGAGCTACCATACTGTCCGCGTTGTACCTTGCTGCTGCTTGCTCAGTGACGCTACTCGGTGGTAAGTCTTCGACGTTAATGCCAATAACCTTAGAAGGTTGGAGTAACTCAACAGAGAGACTACCATCACCGTTACGTAAACCGACGCTATCGTAACCCATAGTACTCAGTTCTTTACCGAGAGACTTCTGAAAGTTAGTGCTATAGGTTTCTGCCGTAAGGTTTCTCTGCGCCAAAATAGCCTGCATATCATTGACGTGCTGCTGTAGCGTTCCCTTCCCTTTCTTCACCTCTCTTAAGAAGGTTTGTAAGGCTTTACGTTCGATAGGGTCGCCAATGTCTAACGTCGCCTCAGCACTCCTACGCAAGGCATCACGGACATCATCAGTAGCAATAACACCAGCGTCTAGAGGGTTCGATACGTTTGGTTTTACTTCAACAAAAGTACCGTTATCATTAAACTCTTTACCTGGCATCACATTACGTTCGACGTTGCTCAGTGCTTGGTTCTTCGCTGTTTGGAAGTTACTCTCCAAACGGATACCCGGTACTACTTGACCTCTAGGCATCTCGTTCACAGTTGCGTAGATGTCTGCGTCTACTAGGTTGGTGTCAACTAGCTTTGCAATAACTCTAGGGTTGCTCGTGCCAGCGCCCATAGTGATAGAGTTTATGTCCTCAATGAGTGCCGTATCGATGACCGGTGCTCTCGGTGCAAAGAAGGTGTCAGGGTAACTGTTAACCGTAGCCGCTAACGCTTTACCCTCACCTCTCCTCGCCCTAGCCATCTTGTTACGGAAGACAGTAATACGCCTCATTAAGTCGATATCGTCCGTGTACACTAAGCCCATACTCTTCGCTTGAGCCTTAGCCGCCTTTAAGCCTTTCTTATCAACCGTCTTGCTTAGCTCTTCTGCTGTACTCGTGGGGTAGTTGTTTATCTCAACGCCCGTACCAGGGTCAATGTGCTTACCAGCGGGTTTCTTTACGCCTGCTACAGGCGGCTGTGGGTCTGGGTGTACGTAGTCGTGCGGTAGTTCTTTACGACCGACATCAGGTAGCGCTAACGTGTTCCTTGTCGATACCTCTAGTGACTGTTGAATGCTCTGCTGCCTAAGCTCAGTGGCTTGAGATAGATGTGCATCGTCAGATACCTTAAGCACAGTGTCAATGACCGCTTGCGTTGCCTCAACGACAGCAGGGCTTTTACCGTGATGAGTCTTTGGCAATAACTCTTTCTGTACATACGCTAATGCTCTCTTATCGATACTTACGTTCGGTGCTGCCTGCTGTCCTTGTATGGCTTCAATACGCTGTGTCAGTCCCTCTAGCCGCGTACGCTTAAAGGAAGTACTCGCAGAGTCAAACCGCTCTCGCTCTAGCATGTTACCAACGAAAGAGACACCCTTGATGTTGTCTGGGGTGATGCCCTCATTAATGTAGAACCCGTCTCTGCCAGACTTAACCGCGCTTATTGGTGTAACAGTACCAGTAGGGATATCTACAGCTATGAGTGTATTGCCGTACTTAGTGAGCGTAGGGTCATCGTGTAAGAATACTTGGTTGCCTTCTAGCCCAACACTTCTCTGGAACGTCGAACCACCACGTGCTTCTATGCCCTGACGACCAATACTCGGTAGGTTCTTTGCGTTAGTCGAATGGTAATAGCGCGTGAACCCTGGTGCCGCTACAGGAGCCTCAGTTATCTTGTCGAAGACGATAGGTGTTCCAATACTTTCTTGAGTTGCTTTCACAGTAGCCGTCAACTCTTGTTTCCAGTTACTCCGAACAAGTGCCTGTACAACTACCTTGCCCTCTTTCGCATCCGCTTTCGTTTGCACATCCGCTTGCGCTGTAGGTTCAAAGCGCTTAGTGATAAAAGATGGGTCATAAACGACTTTAACTTGAGGTTCTTTTGGAGGAATAACGAGAGCCTGCACCTCTGGACTACCATCCAAGCCCGCTGAGCGTTTGACTACTCTAAACCCCTCACCGCGTAAAGCCTCTTCTGGGATACTCGCACCATAGCGGTCGAATATTCTCCGATAGATAGGGTCAGTGAGTGTCGCTAGTCTGTCTTGAAGCTGCTGCCAAGTCTTGAACGGTCGTGCACTTGTAGCTAGTGGTAAGCCATCTTCACCAGGGATGAAACGAGCCAGCGCACCTAACTGGTCTAGTGTACGTTTCTTGGGTTTCACACCCGTGACATCTAGCTGCATACCCGGTGTGGGTACACTAAGCTTTTCAGCGAACTCATTCAAGGTAACGTCACCTTGGAACACTTTGTTAGGAACGACTGGTACTAGAGTTTCGATATGCTCTAACACCTCGGGGGTAAACGCTGTATCCCTTTTAATGACCTTCAGAGAAGCGTTAATAGCTTGTATGCGTCTTTCATCAACAGCCATCGCTAGGCGTTCCCCGAAGCCGTCTGGTACGTCATCACGAAGTGTACTTACTACGTCCTCTACCTCTACCTTAGGGTTAGGGTTAGTAAAGCTTTTCGTAGCTCCCTTCTCAATGGTCGTGTCTTGTTGACCGAGGTTCCTCAAGACTCTCTTGACTCGCGTTTCTTCTAACGACTCTCTGATAACGGCTAAGGCTTCTCCTTTCTCAACCATCGCAGGACTCACTAAAGAAGTGCCATCCTTCACAAGTGGCTGAATAGCATTACCCTCTCGTAGTACCTCTAGAACGCTAAGCTCTTCTAGTGGAACACTACTGCTCGGTGGTAGTGTATTGATGTCTAGTGCGGGTAGCTTTAGGACTGTAGGCGGAAGTTTAACAGGCGCAGTGTTACCCGGTGAAAACGCCAGTATTTCATCGAGTTCTATGAGTCTGGTTTCTGGTGGCTTTATGGCTGCTGGTGTAATACTGTCGGGGTTCAGCGGTGTTCGCTTGCCGTTTACTGGTCTGTCACTCAGCAGTGAACGTGGCGGTAGTGGACTTGACAACGGGTCATAACCACCATCTTCCAAGAGCTTAGCAATACGACCAGACTCGCGCGCATCAAAGGCTTGAGAGTTGCCCGGTGCTGGAAAGACGTTAGGTGTTTCCTTTCCTCTTGCAGGTAACTCAAAGTAGCCATCTCTGTAGACTTGGCTACCGAGAGGAGCATCAGGCGATGGCGGCGGCGGAATGATAGTACGTTGTGGTGGTACGGTCGGTTCAGTAGGCGGTACGACGAAGGTACCATCTGCACCTTTACGTGGCGCACTGCTAGGGAGTAACGGTACAGCCTTACGACCGGGTAACAGTCTACCTATCTGCTTAAAGATAGGTGAGAGCGGGTCATTAAGAACGTCGAGAGTGACTGCTACTGCTTTGGTAGCTTTTGCAACTCTAGTCGCTGATGTAACTTTTGCAACTGTTGCTGCACCTCTAACAAGTTGGTTTCCAGGGATAGGAACCGCAAACATATCGATACCGGCACCAACAATACGACCAGGGTCAATGAACCAAGGAACACGCTTATCAGTACCTCCAAGACCAAGTGGTAGGTTGTTCTTCTTTCTGTCATTTTGGTCTGATGTCGCTGAGTACTGTTTACCACGCAACGCCTGTACAAGTTGTAGCGGTTTCGTTCGGTCATCCGTGTTATGTAGTTTTGCATTACCAATAAACTCCGGTATTGCCGCTACTGCATAGTTAATAGCACCGGCGGCAGAGACGATGTTAGAAATGACGGGCGGAAGCTTTCCTTCAAGTGCTTGTGCATCTCTACCCTGGTCACGTAAGAACCTTTGTGTAGGGGCAATAATACCAAGTTTATCAATACTCTTGAAAAGCTCTGAACCAGGGTTAAAGTTAAGAACGTCTTGTACAAAGTTTGGTAGCTTAGACACGACTCTATCCCGTGCGTTCTTCGCGTCAGCTAGAGCACCCATCGGTACGTTTTGTAACAAGCCCAAGCCGTACATGATAGCACCGCCCGTATTCTTCCCAGCTTGTCCGAACTCTCCTTTCAAAGGGTTGAAGTTTGCAGTAGCGGCACCGATACCGAGCCAGGTCATCCAGTCCCCAAACGGGTTCTTTGTGCTGTCTGGGTGATACTGGTCGTTACCTTTGCGCGTTTGTTGTGGTGCGTTTGCTGCTGCTTGCAGAGCTACTGCTGCTTGGTTCCTACCGGCTGACTCAATAAGTCCTTGTGTAATACCATCAGTTTCATTGATGCTATTAATGGCGTTGTCTACAAAGTCGCCACTGTAGAGCGTCGGGAAAAACTCCGCATTACGAGAAGTATCGTCACTCGCTTCTGCCTGTAAGTTAATGAGGTTCTGTACGCGCGCTGTACCTTGGTCTTCTAGTCTTTCAGTCAGACGAGAAACTGGACTAGCGTTGCCCATGAGTGACTGCTGTACTTCCGGGTTAAGCGTCGGATAGCCGCCCGGGATACCACCTTCGGGGATACTCCCTTCGATGTTAGCAGCTTGAGCTATCTGTGGCTCGACGACTACCGGAGGCTCCTCGACTACCTGTGGTTGAGGTGCCTGAAGAGGAGGAGGAGGAGTAGGAGGTCGAAGCTTAGGAACGTCTACTTTATACTCTGGTTGAGGTGTACCAATAAGGTTATTAAGCGAGTTAGCCATGCTGTTTCTTACTCATTCTTGAATGGGTTGTGTATAGCCAGAGGGTACTTGAATGTTACTCTCATGGGGAATGATAGGGCTACCGCTTTCGAGTAGCGCATCGCACATCTTACAGCCTTCTGCATACTCTGTATGTATCTCTGCACGTAGCCTAGACATTCTACCCGCGCCCGTGTCTTCATACTGTCTACCAGCGCCCGCACCGAGAGTACTTAAGTGCCTAGCTTGCTCTTGTTCATTCACGACCTGTATCTCCTACCTTGTGCTGTTCCTAACCTCTCCCTAACATAAGTTACTCTATCAACGTAGCCGTCTGATGGGTTGTAGTTTTTGTTCCTTCTAAGAATGTCTACTGCACCACCACCACCAAAGATAGCTAAGTGAAACTCAGCAGGAGAACGATAGCCACCAGGAGGTTTGTTAGCCTTGAGGTACGATAAAACAGGTCCTAGTGTTTGCTGTGCTGGACTCATCTTTGCTATCTGTGTCGCTGTGTACCCTTGCGTACTCCCTGGACAGAACTGAATAAGACCGACGCAACCGTGAGCATTGATAACAGTGCTAGAGTGAGTGCTTTCAGTACCCATAACATCTGCTAACCAAACAGCAGGTACGCCGACCGCTGTAGCCGTTGAAGCTATTGCTTTACTGAAAGCTTTATCACCAGCTAGAGACGCATAGCCGTAGTTCGCGTTAGGGTCATTCTTGCCATAGTCTTTAGGACTATCAGACATGTACCCATTCCTGATGGGAAGCTTACTATTGAATGGCATCTGTGCAGAGTTATCCACGTTGTTATCCCACTTGTGGTACTTACCCCTAGTGATGTAACCCCCTGGAACAACGTAAGAGTCTTTAGTAAAGTACTGCTGACTCGCTACTGACGGGTTCGAGTTATATTGATGACTCGTGTTACCTCTCGGCTTAAAGTTGTTATTGGTTCTACTCGTGTTCTGCTGTAAGTAAGCCAACGGGTCTACGGTACCGTCAATGCCATAGCCGTCAGTCTTTCGTATCTCTAGATGTAAGTGGGCACCCGTACTCCTACCAGTGTTACCGCTTACACCGATGGTTGTACCAACGCCAACGTTTTGCCCTACGTGAGCAGACGTACCATTCAGATGGGCGTAACGATAGAACATACCATCGTTACCTTTCACTGTAATGTACTTGCCGTAACCGGTAGGGTCATTCGCTATCTTGACTACTTTCCCGTTGACGGGGGAAAGTATTTTAGTACCTTCTGGTATGGCAATATCAATACCAGCGTGAGAGTGGGTTCCCCTGTCTTCTTTGAAGTTATCAAAGACGTGTACCTGCGCCCCTTTTGGGAAAGGTAACAAAACAGGCTTACCTCGGTAGGTAGTAGTAGCGAAGTTAGCTGGCTTTACTGCTTGTCCTTGTGCCCCAATGAGGGGCTGTTCAAAAGGGGCGTTGTTACCATTGCCTCCCTTTGGGTTGTAGTAACTGAGTGTCTGCCTACTTCCCTTCTCTGCTCCGAGTAGTTGTCTCTGTGCTGCTTGTAACTTACCGAGGTTCTTTTCCTGTCTTGTTTTTATTTCATTGACATCACCGTTAAGCCCATAAGGTTGTAACTGTTGTTCAATGGCATTTAGCTTGTCTTTGTAAGCCTTGATAACGTCTAGCTCAGCGAGTTCGTACCTTTGCTTTGCTTCTTTAATAGTAGTGAGTTCTGCCGGTGTGAGTGGTCTTTGTTTACTGGCTGTTAGGATGCCTAGTAAGGTTGCGTCACCATCGCTCATAATGCCGGCGTTCGCAGGAGAGCCTTGCTTAGCAGCTTCTCTTACGAACTGCTCAATGTTCTGTCCTTGATAACGGGCAAGGTTAGCTTGAGCAGCAGCAGCTTGAGAACGTACCTCACCTCTCTGTAGTAGGCTCTTTTGGTAGAGTGCTGCACCGTCTACAACACTCTTACCGAGTCGTGTCTTAGACAGTTGAGGGTCATTCTTGTAGGTAGCGAGTAGAGCCGGGTTGTTAATAGCGTCCCAGATGTGTGCGCCTAAGACATCGTTAGTCAACTCCATCTTATCAACAGAGTTAATAAGGCGTTTGTCCTCTAGCTCCTGTAACGAGTTTTGTGTTTCTTCAAAAGATAACTGATGCTTCTGTGCTGCGTCAACACCGATGGGTTCAGCAGTTGTTTTTTGCCCGTACTTAATACCAGCTAAGCCCAACTCCGCCATGCCTTGGTCGTAACTCAACGTACCAGAGCGTATCTTATCGTTGATAACTAGGTTTTCATTGAGGTACAACTGTGCGTTAGTTAAGTTCTGCGATAGAGTCGAGTACGCCTGACTCTTTTGGTCTACTGCCTTTAGTGCTGCTCCCCATGTTGCAGAAATGACTGTAAGCTTCTGTAGTGGGTCTAGTTCAGGGTTCTGTGTTATCTCTTGGAGTAGTCCCTGTACTTCTAAAAGCGATGCCTCACCATTAGGGTTGTTCGGGTTACGAACGTTAGCGAAACTGTTACTTACCTTAATAAGAAACTTGTCCGACGCTATCTGTGCTACTGTGTCTTTTTGCTTTTGTAGCGTTGTCTGTAGTCTCTCGGCTGCCTGGTTCGCGAACGACTGAATAGGCTCGTAACCACTATTAAGTAAGCTGTCTAAGTCCTTACTAGGGATGTTCTTATACTTACTGAGAATGTTAGTAAGCTCTTGTCTAGCAACCGTAGTGCCGCCCTCTCTCAGCGTCCTCTCTACTGCTTCGACTCTGAAAGCTCTTACTTCTTCTGTTGCTGTGGTTAGCTCTGCTGCTGCACGTAAGTCTTGCTGCTGCTTTAAGTAACCGCCTACCATACCAGCGGCTTGCTGAAAAAAGTCTGAGCCACGCTGTGACGACGCTACCCTAGCCTTCATCGCGTCAATAGCTGCTCCTTGTGCAGAGGAGATACTTTGCCCGACAGCTTGCGCCCCTTGAAGCGTGTCATTAAGACGACCTTGTGCCCCTTGTCTTTCGTTACCTATCTGTTGGTTAAAGCTCGTCAAACCAGCAGTGAACGTTTCGTTTGGTCTATTGCTACCAGTGACTAGCTGTCCCGGTTGAGTAGTCGTAGGTTGGTTAGCACTGCCAACATCAGCACCAACAAACGTAAGACCGGGTGCCGCAGTGTATTGACTTTGATAGTTACCTTGTTTGTTATCCATATGTGCCTAATAGCCCGCTGTACTTACCTTCCGGTGAGCGTGAAGGATGTCTACTGTTTGTTTCGTGTTGTAGTGGTGCTCCCTGCATGAGCTGTGGCTGTGTTGCTTGCAGTGGGTTATTGTTAGTCCTCGAACCAAAAGCATTATTAAAGGCACCGTAGATGCCAAGACCAGCTTGAGCGTACTGCATCAAGGAAGCACCTTTTATCTGACTCGCTTGAGACTGTAGCGCCGCCTGTTGGGAACCGAACTGACTTGCAGCAGCATTGGCTTGAGAACTAATGCCTTGAGTAGCGGTTATCTGGTTCGCTCTGTTCGTTAGAGCATCTAAGTTAGAGGCACCTTGTAAAGACACCCGAGCGGCATTAGAGGCTTGCTGCTGTCTCACTTGCTCTGCTGCGATAGCCTGTTGGTTGAAGCTATTGACACCACGGTTATAGGAGAGGGAGGAGTCTGCATTACTACTCGCTACTCCGGCGTTGAACAAGCCGATAGCGTTCGTTTGGTCAGCAATAGTATTAGCGTAGCCTAACTGCTGTTGTGCTACGCTCGTGCCTTGTGCTAGTGCTTGCTGCTGTTGCTGTGCTCTCTGTAAGGCGATGTTTTCTTCTCTAGTCTGCATTTCGTTGGCTGACGTAGACATATAGGCATTGTTACCCATAAGTGCCGATGCCATACCACGCTGTGATGCTGCTGCATCCATACCATACTCTACAGCTACACCCGCCTCATTTGCTTGGTTAGCTATCTGTGCTTGTGTCTGTTGGTTCTGCGCTGATGCTTGCGCTTTTGTCCCTAGTGCCTGTTGGTTACTCTGGAACTTCTGGTTTTCTGCTGCACTCTTTTCCCCTACTGCTGTCATCTCTTGTAGGGCTAACTGTTGCTGGTTTTGAAACCCTTGCTGTGCCGCAGTCATGTTATCGATAATACTTGAGTACTCTAAACCTAGCTGTTGCTGTACGAGTAACCCTTGGTTTTGAATAGTACTTAAAGCTGCTTCGTAGTCTGCGTACTGTTGCCTTGCTTGTAGCTGTGCTTTAGTGTTTGCGTACTGTGCTTCATTAGCGAGGTTACTTGCCCTGACGCTATCCCGCTGTGCTTTAGCTTGACTGTTACTTGATGCTAGTCCCGAGAGTGTACTGACTACACCTAGAACCGGTGCTACTGCTGCCATCTGTTTTATACTCCTTCTTCAAAGTGCTGAAATAACTCGACGACCTTTTGTAATGATAGGCAACTGGTAGCCAGCGAGTGAGAAGTAAGCTTCATCGTAACTAAAGATGATGAACTGAATAGCATACCCAGTGCCGATGATAGGTTGCTTAAGCAGTTGGTATTTGTTGAACGCCCTCGCAGTGGGAGCAATGTCGAAGGTAGAGTCATCCCAGACGAGAGTACTGTAGCCGTAAGCGTCATATGAAATGTCTACATCTTGCGTCGAACTGTACTGCACTAAGAAGTCGCAACCAACTCTAGTTTTATAGAGGTCTACTATCGGCTCAGTCGCCTGTGAAGCTAGTGTGTTAACGTCATCTGCTGTGTAGGTTTCTTGCGCCTCAACGTTGCTCATAAAAGCCAGCACGTGAGTAATGCGCTTATAGTTCCCTAGGGTACCAGCGTTAAAGACTGGTGTACTGTAGATAGCCATGTACGCTACACCGAGTTCTACTACTGCGCTTTGCCTTGATGTGATAGTCATAAACTGCGCCGTGCCTATCGTCTGGAACGTGTAGACACCACTCAGGTCACTCTGTAGGACGTTATCGATGTAGACAATGTAGATGCTGGCATCGAACGGTGCCGTAGTGTTGTAGAGCGCTTGACCCTCTAGTGAGTCAGCTATCGGTCGTCTTGCTGTAATGTTTAGGGTCTTGCCTACACCAGGGTCGGCGAGTAGATAAACGTTACCACTAGGGAGCTTTTTGTAGTCAACGTCAAACGTGAGTTTGATACCGTTTAAGGTAACAAGGCAGTCTTGCACGTTAGTGTACGGCGAGATGAGAAAAGCTGTGCTCTGTCTAGTTTCGCTGTACGTCGTACTGTAACCACGTTGACCCGCCTTAGTAGTAAAGGTCACTGTTGGTAGTGCGTTCGTAGTTGGTTGTGAGATGCCTGAGCCACTGGAAGACTCTACGTAGCGTTGTCTGAAGTCGATGTATCTTGTGTCGTCGAACCTGATGAAGCACAAGTCGCTAGGTATTCCAATAGCAGACCTAAAGCGAGTACAGAGCATTCCAAAGCGAGTGCCCAAAGCTCTATCAGTATATGAACCCGCAGAAAAGCTCTGAAAACTTCCAGGGGTATCGTACTCTGTCCACGACTCTCTAAAGGTTGAGTAAACAAAAAGCTTCCTACAGGTATAGAACTCGCCTTCGACTGGATAACCGAGATAAACAATACGCTGTGCTTGGTCGTACTTCAACCACGGAAGTGTCTCAAGGTTCGGGTTTAGCGTCACACCAAACTTGTCTCTTATCTTAAGTGTGCGTTCGCGTACTTGATACTCACCAGAGACTGTATATGGCACAAGGTCGAAGACACCGAAGTCACTCAGGTACATCATTGATGTGTCAGTGACGACCACACACTGCTCATTGACTAAGCCCATAGTAGCGACTGTATCTACAGCACTACTAATGGCTGAGAGTGGTTGGTTAATGCCAGCGATACGAAAGACACCACGACGTGTAAAGCAGAACAAGTTACCTTGCCACTCCTGGAAAGAGATGGCTCTATCATCGGGTGTAGAAGAGACGACGACATCGAAGGGGTCATTAGGCGTACCACTAAGGTCATCAGTTATCTGATAGTAGTTATAGAAGGAACCAGGGATAATGGTGTCTGTAACCGCTGAAAAGACGACCTGAAGCGGGATGTGAGGAAAGCCACCGAGGACTACACGACCTTGATAAAGTGAAACCTGTCTAGGGTAAAAGCCATTCAAGTAGTCAGCGAACAAGCCAATACCAAACGCTGGTACGTAGCCGCCATCTCTGTACGGCTCACGTGTAGAGAGGGCATTAGACCCGATGTGGGTTTTATTATTATTAACGACCTCAACGAATGAGGAGAAGTTAACACCTATCTGTGTTTCCCACTCGAAGCTAAGGTACAATGCCGGAGTCGTGTTATTAAGGATAGCGACAGCATTACCAAAACCATCGTCACTAAATAAGAAGTAGTCTTGTGCTGATGGGGTAGGTCCTGCTGTACGTATTTGGTTTCGCTTTACGCCATCAACGAAGACATCAATAGCCGTCGGTACTAGCGGGATGTTGTTATTTAGTCTTAGCTCTCGCCGTCGTATCCAATAGAGTGGTAACGGTGTAGAACCACTCAAGGCACCGAAGGTAATAAAGAGACTCGACGGGTTTAGCGACTGTAGTGCACTAGGAGTATAGACACCACCATCTGAGAACCCAAACGTTGTAGCCGTGTTTGGCTTATTATTGTTAGGGTTTGAGTAACCATTAGGCAGTGCCGCTTGGTTGTACGGAATGATATTAAAGTTATTGTTCCCACTGCGAAGCGGGTTCAAGTCTGTCCTCGCGAACAAGGGAATAGGGATACTAAGGTCTGCGTTCGTCGCATTGTTCCTAGTCGTTATCTGGTAGTATCTGTTACCTTGCCAGCGCATTGCCTCAGCCCACCACGCCCAAGTAACGATACAGATATCGACTACACGAGTACCTGTTGCGAGAGTAATGTTACCGACTGTGAGGTTGCCAGAAGCATAAGAGAAAGATGGGTTTGTCTGTCTGACTCTATCGACGTAAACCACCATGTTCTCAGTAGCCGCGTAGACGTACCGAGTCAACGTGTCAGGGATGACGATAGACGTTGCTGGACTAACCAGAGTGGTAGTAGTCTGCTGCTCGGCAAACTTAAGCTGCACTGGTTTATTCACACCAGTGAACAACAGTAGTCTTGGTTCTACTTCAGAAGTCCTGACGAAAGATGGCTTCACAAACTGAGCAGCACTGGTAAAGACTGATGTCTTACTCATAATGATGGTGGCTACATCATTAATGACCTCAAACAAAAACAGTGTGCTCCCACTCTTAACCACTACATGGTTGTAACCCAACCCAGTAGTGAAAGGCATCATCGAAGCCCCTTGTGTTGGCGTGACGCTGTTGTAGAGTAAGTAAGTACCTCGACGCTTATTGACGTTTCCACTAATGTCTACAGAGATGTTAGTTAAAAAAGGACTGTCTGAGTAAGGACAGTTAATAGGGTTCGCAGTAGTGTTCAAGCCCCCAAAGTTATTACTTTGAATACTGTCTTCTACCTGTTTTGGTTTGTCCTTCTCAAACTGGTCTGCTACGTCTCTAATGCTAGGCATTATCTCATACCTCTATGAGGCTTGTACATATTCTGTCTGCCAGCGACTACACCGCGTTCGCGTTGCTTTATCTGCTCAGCCATCTGGGTAAAGAGTTGGTTCTCAAACTGTGCCGTAGCAGTATCGCCTAAGTGTCTCAAAAGTGTGAGTGCCGTAGCATGTTTGACAATGAGTGGTAGGAACCTTTCTGGTACTGGGAAAAAGTCTGTAGACGCGTTGGGCGGGACGATAGTCGTAGTGACATAAAACCGTAGCTGGCTCTGTCCAATAGAACCTGTAGGGTACGGGTTAATACGTACTCTGTTTAAGTCGTTCGTGATGTTGTACCAGCGTGAGCCTTGTAGCTGTGTGTCATCGAACGTCATCAGCGGTCTGCTGTCATAGACATCAGGCGCAACATAAGAGAGGTTAGTAAACCCAGTGCTGTTACTGCCTTGCTCTACGTTGTGGATAGCTTGTACAAAGTCCCCAAGGTATGCAGTATCAAAAAGCCACGACTGAGCGGGGAGTATGAGTTTGAGAAACGTCCATTCGCTCATCGTGCTGACATGGTAACAAGACTCTCTCAAGTTGCTTGCGACTATGTTTGAAAGCGGAGAGACAAGCGTTGATACCTGTCTCTCCCCCACATTCTGCAATACGCTGTTGACTGCACTCAAAAGGTTTGTTGTGCTAGTCGCCATTGTACGGTTCTCTAGGTAAGAGTGTTGATAGTGTGGATAACAACTGCATGGTCAACACGAAACACGCGCACACCGTAAAGCTGCGACATGATAACCGCGTCTGCCAGATAGAGTGCCTCACGGGATGACTCTAGCTTAGGGTCTTGCTGGATGCCCAACGTAGCCCAGTCCATGTGACAGAGTAGCGCCGTAACAATAGGAGCAGTACCCGCCCCAGTGAAGGCAAGCGGTAACGTGGTGCCCGTGTCTTGCTTAGGCATGTAAGGAGAACCGAGGACACCCGGTGTAGGCTGTCCAACGCTACCCGTGCCGTTAACGTACCCTGTAAGGGAGTTGACACCGACTTGAGAAGTCATGACCACAGGAATACCAAACAGTGTTCCTACCAAGCCGTTCTCAATAGGACGACCATCAGTGAACTGTACGTTCGTGAACTGGTTAACGTTCAGTAGTTGCGCGTACTGTCCAGGAGAAACAATAAGTACCCGGTCTTCAGGCGGTACGTCAGCGTTGTCCAAGATAAGCTTGGCAGTCAGGAATGTAGCGAACGAGAAAACCTCACCAACACCGCCAACTGCGCCAGTAGTAGAGGCAAAGAGCACTTGAGCCGCCGTTGCGTTAATGACCGAGCGTAGTGCTAGGACACTGTTATCAATGTCACGAGCAATAGCGTAGCCTGCTTCTCGCGTGTACTCAGAGCGTAGAGCATACGCTGACTGCGTCGTAACAATGTCTTCTATCATAAAACTTGACTCTTTGTAGGTGTCAATGTCTAAGAAGAACTCTAGCTCTGTCCGTGCCTGCATAGTCACCGGACGCTCTGGCAGTTTGTCGTACACTGCTGCACGACTAATGTTAGGGATATGCAAGCGGTCGCCTTTCTTGCCAGCGAAAGGAAGTTTCTTGGTATACATCGAAGTGATAAGCTTCGCGTCACGAAAGCGCCGGACTTCAGCACTCCAAAGGTCTGGAATGAATACGTCGGCACGTTGGGCTGTATACGCATCTCCTACAAACTCAATACCTGGTAAAGCCATGATGTGAACCTAATGAATGTTTACTTTTTAATGCGTCCAGAAGCATAAAGCTCGGCTATCTGTGCGCTGTTAGCTGCCCATTCTTGTGGGGTCAGTGCGTCTAACTGCGCTTGTGTCACCGTCTTGCTTGCTCCTCTTCCGGGTGTCGTGGTAGAGCGGTCTAGTCCAGTTGTGGGTGACTGTCGTTGTCCTCCTCTTTCCATCTGTAGCTTCGCCCAAATAAGCTGCGCGCCTTCTGGGTTGTCTAGTGATGCTTGCAGGCTCTGCGGGTACTTAGCAAAGCGGGCTTGCACTTCTGTGAGGCGTGATGCAACGGTAGCATCATCAACACCCCAAGCTTTTTTCAAGTCTGAAAGCTGTTTATCGACGTTTTGCTGTTGCCGAATAGCTTGCACTTCAGCGAACTGCTTAATAGCGTCCTCAACGGGAATACCAAAAGCTTTTTCAAACTGTTTCTTAAACTTAGCGTTCTCCGGGTCTTCACCTTCATCGCTAACTGGTGGTGCATCCACATGTGCGACAGCTTCGCCTTGAGGGAGGTCTAAAAAACTGAGGTCTAGTTCCTCATTCACCTGGTCTAGAGTCTCTTGGTTGGCTGTGCTCTCAACCGAAGGTGGTTGCGCCGCTGGTAGGACTGTGGCTTGACGCGCTTGGTAAAGGTACCCTTGCTTATCGTTTCTTCCTAGTTGTTGTGTCATGGCGTTTTTACTATTGTATAGGTGGTGGTACTGGTTGGTTACTTGCTGCCTGTTGCATCATCTGCTCGGTCATGCCTGATGCTTTCATAGCTTGATAAGCAGCACCGAGCGGTTTACCCCCAATGCTCTGTAGCTCCTCTAGTGCAGCAGTGTCAGCAGCAGCAAGCCCTTCAGGGGAACTGGGGTCAGGCTCAGCGGCAGTTGGTTGTAGCTGTTGTTCACTCTCTTGTCCCTCAACAGGCATCGGTGGTTTCTGTGGTTCGATGATGTACGAGTCTGGGTCTTCAAAGCCCATATGGTTAGTAATATCATAGAGCAGCTTTTCCCAGTTAAGTTTCTCAGCCATCTGAGGCACTTGGCTTACTGCTTGAATGAACTGCAAACGCTGTTGAAGGTACTTACCTTGGTCTGTTACATAGTCGGCACCGACAGGCAGAAGCTTATAGTCGTGCATGAACGCCACACTAGGGTCAAGCTCATAGTACTCGTAGTCCCCTGGTTTCATACCTGAGAGTCGCATTACTTCAGGCTCTTTAACGAACTGCCTCATCTGGTTAAAGACACCCATCAACAAAGGGTACAGAGAAGTGTTTTCAATGTGTCGATGGATGTTAGTGAGCCTGTTACCACCCGCGTCTCTCACGGCTTGTATCTCTGTAGCCGTTACCCGCTCACCGGAACGAGCGGCACCAGCACTTACCAAGTTTCCAGTGGCAAAGTTCTTATCAATGATGGTTTCGAGTACACTCACCTCCTGATACGTTATCTTCCACTCCATTGAACCTGCTGGTAACGGTTGAATGTCGTTGTGTTCCATCACTGAATAGACTTTACCAGGTTCTGTAGAGATGTCTTCCGGCTGTACAATACCATCTTGCTTGACTGACCACATTGAGTTAATACTTAGTTCTTGGTTGTCTAAGCGTTGGTTAGTGATGATGTTCAGCTCGTGGAGTACACCAGCGTTGGGTTCAATGGCACCCATGCCGTAAGCCTGCCTGATGTCTGTGTAGGTGCCCCATACAAAAGGTCTTCCACCCCAGTAGGGGTTAGGTCGGAAAACCAAAAGGCAGTCACCACACAGTGTCACCTGTACGTCATGGTAGGTTGTGCCATCCCCAGTCACAACGTCACCCCAAAACTCTACTAGCTCTACTTCATCGTCCATGTCGTGCTCACCAGCAGTATTAATACCACTGAACGACGACAGGGTGCGCTCATTCTGTCTTGCTGTACTATAGGCAGTCACGTTCATGATGTCTGCTACAGAACTGTGCTCACTGCTATAAACGCCAGCGTCCATCAAGCGTGAGACTTCAGAGCGGGTTTTAACCATGCGCCTGATAAAGTTGCCTTCGCCGTTTTTTACATTCGGCTCAAGGTAGCAGTCGAAGACATCAAGCACCTCAAAGTCAGGGGAGTTAACGATAACTTTTTCTTCTTCGCGTACTTCCCAGCGCCATGACTCGCCCAAAGGCATTCCATTTGTGTCGAAGCCCGATGGTGTCTTAACTTTGACGTTTCTCTTAAAAGGGGTACTTTCGTAGCGCCACGGTAGCGCCATACAGCTATTACCCGTAATGATAAGTTGTCTGAGGTAGTCTGCATAAGCTGAATAAAACTTTCCTTCGTACATCTTGGTCGTCATGTACTTCTTTACTACTCTGGCTAGTGCCGCATAGTTGGGGAGTACAGGTTGCATGTCAAAGAAGTCTCTGTTAGGAAACGTCGCCGACATTAAGTAGCCGTGGATGGTTTCAACTGCTTCATAAGCCTTGCCGGTATTGATGCGGTGCCTCCAGTTTGCGTTTACGTCACCGACAGTCTTATGCACTTGCGACCGTTGATAGTCAACCGCTCTCGGTGTGCCCATGTAAAGTGACCAAGCCTCAAGCCAAGTTAACTCGACTTCTCGCCGTGCTAACTCGTACCGACTCCTTTCAGAGGTAACAAAACTAGCGACATCAGCCTGCCACCCGCCTGCTAAGGTATTAATGCCCTTTTTGCGCTCGGTCTTCAGAAAGTCACCGGGGTTTCGCTTATTACTTACCACCTTTCTTGCCCTTTTTGTAAGCGGGTTTCGTAGCCTTTGGCTTCACGCCTTTAGCTTTGGTCTTAGCCATCGCTAACATCTTGCCCATAGCTCCTTTCATTAGTAGCTTCCTCCCCATTTAGTATTAAACTGACGCGTACTTACATGCTTGCGTGTCTTTGTCCTTATAGGCTTACTCACTTCTTTAAGCATAGCCCAAGTGTCGAGAATGTCATCGTGTCCGTTAGCACCACCAAAAGTCATGAGCTCGTTCTGTAGAATGTCCCACTGCTTAAAGTATGGCGGAACGTATATCATCCTTTCGTGAAAGACAGGTTGTAGGTAGAACTCAATACGCTCTTTCTTCTTACCTTGTCCTCTTGGGTTCCAGGGATAAACCGCTAGTGGTCTGTAGACAGAGAACTTCTCTTTAACGTAGTGCACCAAAGCGGCTTGCCATGCCACTGTTTCAATGAATACCCCAGATAAGCTCCATTTGTCTGCAAGCCTGAATATCTCCTCGACTATCTTTTGTGGTGTTATCTTGCCTGCTACACCGTCAACAATGTATAAGTTACCCTGCTCGTCTTGACCACCAACAGCGATGGACGTATTATCAGCGGTCTTAGACATACTTACCGCAGGGTCAACGACCATGTAGAGGCGCACATAGCTTTTCTCTCCTTCTTTCTTTTTTATCTCTGCCATGCCGTTGGTAACAGAAACGTTAGCCGTTGGTATGTACTGTATGTTATCGACGTTTAGGATAGTCTCGTCGCTAGACAAGATGGTGTTGAGGTACTGAGAAGCAAAGCGTCTCGGTGTAAGACGGTTCCTTAGTTTCTGTACCGTACCTTTATTGAACTTCTCACCCCAAATGAAGCCGTCTGAGTCGTCCTTCCCATTGATGTAGATGTTCCTAACAAAGTAACGGTACTCTAGTGTTTCAGCTTCATTCAGGATGGTTTCGTAGTAGTCGCCATTGGCGTAGCGAGTACCGTTTATTATTATCTCGTCACCAATGACCTCTTGAGTGAACTCACACGTATGAGAGGGGTCTAAAACGCTCTCCAAGTCCTGCGCCCATTCGTAGGTACGCTCCATTTTAGTAAGCGTAGCAACGTTATCAAAGTCTACGATGTCATCGAGGATGAGTAAGTCATAATGCTGTCCCGTGACTTTTGTAATGACTGACACAGAGTAAACCGTAGGTTCTTTGAACTTGGCTTGTCTCAGGACTTGTATAGCAGAGTTGTTCCAGATAACCTTTTTGTCTTCCGCTTCCGTGAAGTTCTCTTCGTGGTTCGCTCGACTGCGCCTACTCTTGTCCATAGCTGGAACTAATGGGGCATGTATATAACTTGCCGTATTGTTCCAAACTCTTTCTTGTAGGTCTTTGTCTTCAAACCACTGTCGCAGCTCACGAATAAACGAGTTAGAGAGTGAGAGTATGTTTGTACCGACGAGTACGCGTATGTTCGGGTTTCTAAAGATGCGCCACAACACGTAGCCCACACTACCTATCGTAGACTTCAAGTGTCCCCTTGGCAGTAACACTACTCGCCGTCTGTACTCTGCGTTCCCACTAAACTGGGGACGTGTAATGAACTCTACTAACTCTTCATGCAGCTTACCGAAGTTCTTACGCCCACCTTGAAACCCGATAAGGTCAAAGAACGTCCACATGTCGTAGAACGCTTTTTCAATGTTCTCAAGCGTAGCGGGTAACAAGGTAGAGCGCATCGTGTTTAGCCTTGGAGGAATGAACCGCCCGTAGTCACTGGTCGTCGTTGAGGCGTAGGTGCACCAACAAAGGGGGGTGCGACGACGTTGATGTTTTCGATGGTGGTAGCTACTTGAGCACCAGCATCAGAAACAGCCCGCGCATTGCCTGACGTAGAGATGTAACCAAGCAGTGTTTGTAGACCGAAGTTTAACCAAGCACTTCGCGAAGGTGCTTTCCGTGTTTCGACGCTTTCTTGAAGAAGAGGAATGGAAGTAGCGAACAACGTTTGAGCGAGAGAGAGCCAAGAGAACTTTGCCATGGTCGTAAACCTCCTTTTAAGTGTTAAATACCGTAGGAACCAGCAGGAGAGCCGTTAAACGTAGCGACGCACATGTCAGCGCTGATGTGCCAGTTAATGGTCTTCGCCGCGATGCCCGTTGCTGTGAGCATGATAGCGCTGTCTGAAGCAGTGCCACCAGTACCCGCACTGAAAGCGAGAACAAGTGTACCAGCACCAACGGTAATGCGCTGTGTGACAGTCGGTAAAGCGACAGGCATGAAGGCAACAGTACCCGTGATGTTAATAGCAGTGAAGGTGGATGAGAAGCCTGCATTTCCTGCGCCTGCTCCGTTGTCGTCCTGCGTCACATCAAAAGCGGCACCGTACATGTTTACGGTAACGACAGAGTCAGCGGGGATAAGCAAACGTCCAAGGAGTGCAGTAGAGGGCGTGGTAGACGCAGGTAACGAGTATCTGAGGTTATCGAGTGCGAGTTCAAGAGGCGTTGCGTCAGTAGTGCGCCCAAACCACTGCACAGGGGTCATAGAGCGTCCGTACTTTTGTAAGTCCGCTAACTGACCACCGACACCAGGTTGGGAAGCCTTAGTTGAATACTGGGGAGCGCGAGGAGCCATGATGTTATTACCTTAAAAGTTGTTTTCCGGGGTCTGCGTTTCTTAGTAGTCCAAGTCCAACTTCTGCTGAGCCTCTTACAGACTGTTGCTGTTGTCTTGAACTTTTTCTTGCTGACTGTTGAGAAGAAGCCAAACCAACCTGTTGAGTTAGTTGTCTCTGCTCGTCAGCAGCGTTTGCAGCAGCAGCGTCACTTAGTGCTTGTAGTTGTCCGGTCTGTGACGTTTGTGTTTGGAGTAACGAGTCGTAAAGACCGCGTTGCTGTTGAGCCTGCTGCTGTGCGGTTGAGAGCTGCGTGTTCAGTTGTGAGAGTAAACCTGACTGTGCGTCTTGCTGTGAACGGTACTGCTGAGAGAGCGTACCTATCTGGTCTTGATAACCTCTCACTACTTGGTCTAGCTGCGACTGGTACTGCGCTTGGTACTGTGACTGTAACCCAGCTAACTCTAGTCTCTGCCTTTCTGCGTCTTGCTGTATCTGTTGCGCGGTAGGACCTGAGTACGACGCTGTAGGAGCTTTCTTAGCCATCGACCTTATGCTCCCTTAATACCACGGTAGCGAGGAGGTAACGAACCACCCTTACCAGCGCCACTCATAGAAGTTTTCATTGCGCCTGCACCAGTTCGTGCTTTTTTGCTTTGAGGTGCTGGTGTGAACCCAGTCTGTACCATACTACCTGAACTCTGTTGGTTATTAGCGGACAAAGGCTGTCCGAGTGAGCCGCCGTTATAGTGCATCGTTTTCCTTCCTTGCTTCTCTGTTTTTACGTGAGGCTTCGTGAGCTTTCTTTGTGTTCTCTATCATCTGTAGCTTATGTAGCCTTGCACCGTCAAGACGTACCATGTCCTCCGCTATCTGTTTCTGCATTGCCACTACCATCTGATGGTGGCTCTCACCTCTTTGGTTAAGTAAGTGTTCTTCAAAAGAGAGTCGTATGCGATGGTTCGCGAGGTACTGTCTCTCGTCAGCACTCTCTTGAGAAACCTCAAACCCAGAAACGACTAACTGGTTCGTTGCTTCCATGGCACCAGTCGGGTCATTAGTGTAGAAGACCATCTCGTCGTCTGCGCTAGGGAGAGGTACACCAGTAAGGTCGTGCGTCTCTTTTATCTCATCATTGACACCAACTGGCGCTTTAAGTTTCCTAGTACGTGGCTTGCTTCTGTCTAGTGTCACTTCTTCTGTCCCTCTCTGTAAAGTCGTTGTGAGTTCTCTTGTGCTCTGTCTTCAATACGGTCTAGCTTATTATTCACGCGCTCTAGCTGTAACTGAATGAAGCTTACGCCTGCTTCGACGGTAGTCAGACGACTTTCGTTTCTTAAGGTGATGGTACCTAGTGTAACCATAACACCAATAAAACTAATAACCAGTGGAAGTGTTTGCCTGAGCCATTGGAACGTCACTTTATCGTTTCTGTCGCTGTCGCTGTC
>Ga0163154_10001455_pt1 | contig 36545 bp, 33 predicted proteins | sample OliLakLV19MP9P1_FD_148649 | JGI IMG/M metagenome (GOLD analysis project Ga0163154, IMG submission 148649) | Freshwater microbial mat bacterial communities from Lake Vanda, McMurdo Dry Valleys, Antarctica - Oligotrophic Lake LV.19.MP9.P1 | ecosystem: Environmental > Aquatic > Freshwater > Lake >... | reverse complement strand
CCCCTCCCCATTGCATGGCTTAGGGGGAGGGGGTCGGGGGGTGGGGATAATCGAATTCGTGATTCACTCAATCTGTCTTCAAGTGTAATCCGAAAGCTACTGCCGGAATCCATCTTCGGCAAATCTTCGGCATTTGTCGGGCGTTTCTTTGCTCCTTGCCCCGTGGGGATTGTATACACTGAGGACATTGACAGATTCTGACACTCACAACAAGGGGTTCAGGACATGACGACGACGGCTATTCGTCAGGAACAAGCGGCTTCATCGACACTCGTCAACAGCGTGCTTCACGGGGTCACCGCCGGGTTGATCGGCGGATCGGTGTTCGCGGTGCAGATGGCGGTTGGCGGGCTGCTGCCGATGTTTGCGCAAATGGTCGGCTCTCAGAATCCGGTGGTCGGCTTTATCATGTACCTCATGATCAGCGCTATCATCGGTGTGGTCGCGTCGCGCTTGCCGTCAGGGTGGCTCAAGGCTTCGTCGTGCTAGCGATCAACAATGGCGAAACGCTCGAAGACGTTGCCGGATTCTGGGATGAACTGGCGTTGACATTTCCGTCAGCACTTGACGAACGAGCGCTTATCCAGCAGGAGTATGGCGTCATGAGCTATCCCAGTACGTTTCTCCTTGACCGTGATGGACGGATTCTTGCCCGCCATTTCGGTCCGTTAACTGACGCCCAGACTCGTGATCTGCTTGCCCGTGTGGGATTATCGTAATCAACCCGCGAATATTGAGAGGAAGTAACAATGAACAAGCATCAAAGCGCATTTAGAAAAACCGTATCGTTCGTGTTTGGGCTGCTGTTGATGGCAGTGGCAGGCGTTGTGATTAGAGGAGGTTTAACCACCGTGAGCGCGCAGACAAGTTGTGATAACCCGCCGGTTGATGTGTCGGGCTTGATACGGGTGTGGGATAGAACCGATTTTTGTCAGTATCAGGAAGGCGTATTCGACGAGATCCTTTCCGGCGGCGTTGGGCGTGACGGCATCCCGCCGATTGATAACCCGACCTTCGAGTCGCTGGCCGAGGCATCGACATGGCTTCAGCCGCAGTCCCCGGTGATCGCATTTGAATTAGACGGTATTGCGCGCGCTTACCCTCTCGCCATCCTGACGCGGCATGAAATCGTGAATGATGTCGTGAATGAAGTCGCGGTCGCCGTGACGTTCTGCCCGCTCTGTAACAGTGCCGTCGTTTTTGATCGCACCATGGATGGACAGGTCTTACGCTTCGGCGTCTCCGGCTTGCTGCGGAACAGCGATCTGATCATGTGGGATGACGTGACGCAAAGCTGGTGGCAGCAGTTCACCGGCGAAGGGATCGTCGGCATCTACACAGGAACGCAATTGACCTTACTTCCCTCACTGGTGGTCGGTTTCGGCGCTTTTGTCGAGCAGTACCCCAATGGCGAAGTCCTATCACGGAATGGTCGCACGTATGAGACCAATCCGTATGTCGGCTACGACTCGTCATCACAGCCTTTCCTCTTTCGCGGTGAACTGGATGAACGCCTGTTTGCGACCGAACGTGTCCTTGGCACGGTGCTTGGCGGCGAAGCAGTCGCCTACCCCTTCCCGGTGCTGGCAGAAGCCATCGTTATTAATGACACGGTGGGCGGGGTTGATGTGGTGGCATTCTGGCAACCGGGCGCGACCAGCGCGCTTGATCAGAGCAGTATTGATGCCTCCCGCGATGTCGGTATGGCGGCGCTGTTCAGCCGTCAACTCGATGGTCAAACGCTCACCTTCAGCGGCGATGCCAGCGGCGCGATCCGTGACGATCAAACGGGCAGCGTGTGGAACGTGTTTGGTACGGCAGTCGACGGCGAATTGAGCGGCAACCAGCTTCGGCAGGAACTGGCGTTCCCCCATTTCTGGTTTGCGTGGGCGGCGTTCCGCCCGGAAACGAGCATCTACGGTGAAGCTGACAGTTAGTGCCTTTACTGAGATGTATGAAACCTTCGACATTTCCACATCTTCGGTTTACCTGTAGCTCATTAGCGTATATTACGATTCTCATTAAGGAATTTAGAGAGTTTCTCGAAAGCTCTCTCAACATCACAGTCGTTCTCCCGCTTTCTAGAAATCCTCTGGACCTTGTATGTCCGTATTGTAGTAAGGTTAGAAAAGGAGAACGCGAATGAACAGAAAAGCAAATGGATTTAGTCTCTATTGGATAGTGATGGTGGTTTTATTGGGTATCGTCGTCCCTGCCGCTGCACAGGCGGCAACGCCTGTACCTGAAGGTGGATCATCCACAACCTGGACATCGGTATAACCGGAGGTACGCCCTTTCAGCCAAGAGATGATGGCGAACTTGCAAGTGCCGGAGGGATTTGAGATCACTGTCTTTGCGGAAGGCTTAGGCAACCCATGTATGATGGCTGTCGGAGCGGATGGAACAGTTTATGTGACGCGGCGGATGAACAGTGACGTGGTGGCACTGCGTGACGCCGCTGAGCAACACCGCGCCCGCATTGAGCAGTGCCCCGCCGTTGCCACTGCTCAGGTCGAAGTTACGCACGGTTAGGTTTTGCAGCGTGAGCGACCCGCCGCTCGTGACATTGAACAACCGGAACTGCGGTGCGCCGCTGCCACGCTCCAGGATTGCGCCATTGCCTATGATGGTGATTGGTGTAGTGATCGACGGCAGCGCGATGCTGTTCTGCGCGCTGAGGAACGTGTAGGTACCGTTCACCGTCAGACAAATGGTGTCGAGAGATGCGCCGTTTCCGTTCGCCACGTTGATGGAGCTGACCAGCACGGATGCGGTGGTAGCGGTGGCGGTGCAGATGACCGCAGGGGTGGGCGTGGCGGTTGGGCTAGGGGTGAGCGTCGGCGTGAAGCTTGAGGTAGGTGTCAGGGTAAACGTTGGCGATGGCGTGAAAGTCGGCGTGGAGGTCGGTGCAAGCGTATCCGTAGGTGATGGCGTAAACGTAGGGGTAAACGTTGAGGTTGTGGTCTCGGTGGGCGTGTTCGTAGCGGACGGAGCGGGAGTATCTGTGCTGGTGGGGAAGACAAACGGCAGCACCTCAATGCTGACAAAGTCGATGTCCGTCAAACCAAGATTGTCTGTCACGAGCAGCACGAGCAGAGCAGTCCCGACCGGCAGCGAGACAACAGGTGTGCCTCCCGCAGCCACCTGTTCGCCATTCTTGTACCATTGATACTCAACCTATTCTGCCATCATTATCTGTGCTTTGTGAGCCATCTAGGGGTACATCAGCAAACCCGCTGGCATCGATAGCGGTGATCATCATATCTACCCCGGCCTTCGCAAGCGGAGGTTGATTCAAACCAGTAAAACTCTCCGGGGTCGTAGAAAGAGGAACAATGAGGGTAAAGTCTCCAGCTATCGCTTGTGTTACATTTTGAATTGCACCCGTAGAAGGAGTCCAAGCAATTGTATTAATTGGAGTAAAGTACTGTGTGTTCTGAGTGTTACAGCGCACCACCTCATCGATCAGGATGGTCTCATCATTCAGCCATTGAACACGACACACAACTGGCGGAGTACCGGTGGGACTCAGCGTAGTGACATCATGTGTAGCTAAATCAACGGCCGCGACTTCGCCGCCTGCCAGAGATATCCCTATCTTTGTATCATTTTCAGAAATAGCGGCTAGTCTTCCCTCTTTTGACGGTAAGTTCGCCGTAACGCTAACTTCCCCTGACGCATCAACACTGATAATTAAAAGATTGAATATAGGGGAGTTAATGACCAGAAAGACGTTGTGTTGCCCTGTAAACAGGTCAATCAGTTCGTGACCAAGAGCAGGCTGTGGCATAAACTCCTCAGGAAACTGCTCGAAAAGATCGACTTCGAGGCGATTTTCGCCTGAGAAATTAACAGAGAATAAGGATACAAGGGGGACTTCGCTGTAGATGCTGCAAGTCAGCACATAATAGATGCGTCCGAAAGAAACGGACCTTTCAATATTTGTAATTGTGCATAGATTGCGTTCTACGAGTTGATCAAAGTTTATGCTTTGCGGTGCCTGCACTCTCAGGTTTGTAAGCCGCTGCCGGTCAGTTCCATCCCGCTTTATGGTGTACAAATCGGCGATTTGCAAATCAAGGGTGCTGTCCGAGTCGAAAATATTTAGTATTATGCGCTCTCCGTTAGGCGACCAGGCAGCACTTTGAATGATCTGAAGCGAGCTGTTTTCGGCAACCAATGTAAACGCCTCGGTCGCCAGATTGAAAACAAACACGCTGCCGTTGGAAATCGCACCCCCTGCCTCACCAAGAAATAATGTAGGACGAGTCAGCAGGAGTGCATCGCCCGTAGAAGACCATGCCAAAGAAGCAATACCAGGTGCATCAAACTGCCTTACACGCAGCGGGTTCAAACTCACCAGAAACAATGCAGAACGGTTGTCGTTGGCACGTGCGGTAAACGCTACATGTTCACCTTGTGGAGAAGGCGCAATATCGATAACGATTGGGACATTCCATTCAAACCCGGGCAGCGACGTAAAACTGATACCCTCTAAAGGCGTGATGAGGGTCGCTGAGCCGTCAGCGTTCAAATTCAGCAGTTCCACTTGTGTGGCTGTCTGGCGAATAATCAAACGTTCAATGGGCTGTTGCATGTCAATTTGTGCATGGATGCCCGTAAAACTGAGAAAGCTCAGAAGCAGTACCGAAAGGTACATAACATAAGTTTTCATGACATCTCCTGGATCAGCGGATAACCACAGCTAAACGGCGAGTTCCTGTTTCCGTCTGACCATCAATATCACATGTTATCGTGATAAATATCAGGTAATTTCCTGGTTGGACAGTGAGTGTACCTGTAATCACGCCCTCCCCATCGACAGAAACACCAGGGTTACTGATGCCCACTATTTCTATTTCATAGGTGAAGTTATCACCCTCGGTTCTACGCCGTAATTGTGAGAGTGTTACCCTATCAACGTCGTCAATTGCACCAGAATTTACATTGACCCTGTCAGGATCAGTTAGATCGCCTGCAAATTCGGGCAAACTCCCGACATCGACTGTCAATTGACGCTACCCTTCACCAAGGCCGAAAACTTCACCGTTTGTAAGCTCCTGAGCGCCAATGAAAGTGAGTGGCAAATAGCGGACAACCGGGTTGTTGATGTTTGTGATTGCGTCAACATTGTAGCTTTCGGGAGTAATTCGTTGACCTCCGTTTAAGGGACTTAGTGTACCAACATTATCGCTAAGAAGCTTATCAACGAAATGCAGATGAAATGCTGCATTACCGACTAAACCATAGTCTCCGTATGCGCCCAGTCTAACGCCTCCTGAAATATACTCTCCCTGAAATCTTAGAATACCTTGGTTCGTAAGATCATCTGGGTCTCCAAAAACAGGATGAGGTTCAATGTGGGTATAATTGCTTTCGCGGATATATGTTGTGCCGCTAATAACAGCGCGAGTGTTAATGTCGTAGGTGCCGTCGTTTATTCCTGTGTAGGTGCTAAAAATCCCAATTGTAAGGGTATAGACAGCACGTTGAGAAGCTACTCCACCGATGGCATCACTTATCCACTCCCGTGACCACCACACCACGCATGAATACCTTCTGCGAGAGCAGGAACAGGATCACAGGCGGGACGAGCGCCATGATCGAGGTTGCCTGCAAAAGCGCGGGTTCACGGGTGTACAGGTCATTGAACTGCTGAATGCCAACCGAGATCGGTTGCAGTTCGGGCGCATTGATCAGGTACAGCAATGGCTCGAAATAATCGTTCCACGCGAACACGAAATGAAACAGCCCGACCGCGACCAGCACCGGATACGCCTGCGGGATGATCACGCGAAGCAGAATCTGAAACGGATTCGCGCCGTCGATCATCGCGGCTTCGTCCAGCTCACGCGGCAGCGTCATGAAATACTGCCGAAGCAAAAACACATTGTAGGCATTGGCGAAAAAATGCGGAATCAGCAACGGTAGCCATGTGCCCGTCCAGCCGAGCGCGGCGAAAAACGCATAAGTCGGCACGAGCGTGACCTGACGCGGTAGGATGATCGTGCTGATCAGGATAATGAACAGCACATTTTTTCCCGGAATGGGGAAGCGTGCGAAGCCGTAGGCGACCAACGTGCACGAAATGAGCGTGCCAACCACGCCGATCACCGCGATGGCGGCGGTATTGAAAAGCATACGCGGAAACTTGACGCGCTCGAAGGCGATGGCGAAATTGTTCCACTGCAAATCGAGCGACGAGACGCGTTCTAGCCCGCGCCAGCGTCCTTCCCATTCGATCAATCCGGCTGAAGGATTAGCAGGGTCGATGAACTGACTGGTTGTGCGTCCGGGTTCCACCAGCGCCCATTGCTGGATGCCGTTTTCTGTCGGCACATTGACCACGTCGTAAAGCTCGCCCTGATATTCGAATTGTTGTGGCGAGGCAGGCAACAGCGAGCCGCTGATGATCTGCTCGTTGCTTTTGAGCGCTGTTACGCCCATATAGCCGAACGGCGAAAGATATACCAGCAGAAGGAGCAGGGCGAAGAGTGTGAGGATCGCGCCTGCGGTGTAACGGCGGGCATGATGAAAAAGAACGGTCGAGGTCTGCGTGTTTTCGCTGGGCGCGGGCACGGCGATTGCGGTATTTTTCTTCGTAGCCATCACTAATTTTCCTCGTTGGCGTAATACACGAAGCGGCGTGCGACTAGAAAGATCGCGATGGTGACAATCAGCGCAATCACGAACAGCAACCATGCCAGCGTTGAGCCGTAGCCCATGCTTTGTTGTGGGAACGCGACGCGATACACGTAAATGTTGTAGAAGAGGGTGCTTCCTGCCGGATTGCCGGTACTGCCTTTGAGCATGAACGGCGCATCGAAAAAGCGGAACAGCGCAATTGTAGTCAGCACCACATTGTAGAAGATGACAGGCGAGATCATGGGCAGAGTGATCCTGCGGAAGATCGTCAGCGGCGGCGCACCATCCACGCGGGCGGCTTCATACAGCTCGCTGGGGACGGTCTGCATTCCGGCAATCATGATCAGAATGCTGTTGCCGATGCCCCACAGACTGATAAAAAACAGCCCGAAATAAATCGCCTGCGGGTCGTACATCCAGTTGGGTAAGGTGATACCGATGGTGGAGAAAAACCGGTTGAGCCAGCCTGTTTCCGGGTTGAGATAGCCCGCCCAGATGAACGCCGATGCAACCGTCGGCACCATAAACGGCAGATAAAACAGCGTGCGCACCAGCTGCTTGCCCCACAGGCGTTTATCGTTGAGCAGAGTGGCGATCAGAATGGGGATGATCACGCTCAGGGGCAGGGCGACCAGCCCGTATTTCAACGTATTGAGCAGAGACGCCCCCACGTTAGGATCGGCGAACAGCGATCCCCAGTTGCGCAAGCCAACGAACTCAATCTCGTTGGGACGGCTGAGATCGAAATTGGTGAACGAAAAGACCAGCGAGCTGATCATCGGGATGAAGTAAAACAGGAAAAAGCCGACGATCCACGGGGAGAGAAACAGCCATCCCCACAGGATTCGCCGTCGGCGCAGGTCATAGTTTTTTGTTGTGGACGTGTTGCCGACGCGCAGGTCGTTGCTCTTGGCTGTGGCGGTCATGATAAAGTCCAGTGCTGTAAGTGTACATAATTGGGCGGGCACGCCCAAAACAGACGTGCCCGATAACAAGTTTATTTATGACTCAGCGGCGCGATCAAAGATCGCCTGAAGATCAGATTGCAGGGTCGCGAGTGCCTCATCAAGGTCGAGGTCGGGCGTACTGCGGAACAGGCTGGAGAACTGATCGAGCCGGGCGTTGCTTTCAGCGAAATTAGGCATATTGCCTTCGTGCGAGGGCACGTCCACATACGACAATGCGTCGGTGATCAGTTCCTGATTGATATTCGGATATGCTTCCGTGAACACGTCGAAGAAAGCGGGCTGATCGGCGGCGAGCGCGGGCATTCCGCCATAGACTTGGAGCAATTCCGCGCCACGTTCAATGGTCAGGTATTGCAGGACTTCAAACGCTTCTTCGGGATGTTCAGTGGTTTCCAGAATGCGGAAGTTGTCGGCGTGGAGTTTGGCGGTAATTGTGCCGTTATAGGTCGGCATCGCGCCTGTGTCCCAATTTTTGACGACCTCACCAAGACAGCAGGTGATATACCACACGTGCATATTCATCATGGCGATTTTGCCCGTGGAGAACGGATTGCCTGTGCCCCATTCGTCGGTCGCGGTGACCGGCTCGGAGGGAATGAACGGCTGTTCGCCGAAGATGCCATCGTGAACCCACGCGAACGCTTCGCGCCATGAGTCGGGGATCTGTGCCGAACCATCTTCCGCGACGACTGTGCCTGCGCCAAACAGCGTGCCGATGCCCTGTGCGCTGGCGAATTGCGGACTGTAGCCATACTGCACGATGGCGGTCGGGTCGAATTCAGGTTCGTTGGCGGCATAGCCATTGGCATCGACGGTGAGCATGCGCCCGATTTCTGCCAACGTGTCGAAATTCCATTCCACTTCTGTGCCATCAGGCATGACATACGGTGCGCCGAAGGCATCGGGCGGGTAATTCAAACCCGCCTCGTCGAACAGGTCGGCGTTATAACCGATGAACGAGGGATACACGGCATAAGGCAAGCCGAGCAGACCTTCGCCTTCGACGCGGTAGAAATCGACCGCTTCCGGGTTGTACTGTGAGAGGTCGAAACCGGAAGACTCGATCAGCGGCGTGAGGTCGAGGTAGGCATCGGCGAACGCCTGCGATCCCTGCACGCCGACCGGTCCGACGATATCGGGCGCGTTGCCAGACGCGATCAGGGTGCTGAGCGTGTCAATCGACGCGCCGGTTTCAACAAACTGGACTTCGATCTGAATATCCGAGCGTGAGGCGTTGAAATCGGCGACAATCTGTTCCTGCGGCGGAACCTGTGGCGGGTTAACACCTGTGCCTAAACCGACGAGCCAGCGAATGATCACCGGCTCCTGTGCGCTGACGGGAAGCACAGACAGTGCCGCCATGAGTACGATCAACGCAATACCAAACTTTTTCCTAAGCATATTTGCGATCCTTATAACCATAAACGACAGGAACAAAAATGTCCCATCGAGCCAACCAATAGTGAAGGGCGATCAAACGGACAGAGGCACATACTGATATGCCTGAAGGCGAGCGCGGGCGCGATTGATCGCCGGAGCGGTACAGCCCGCCGTCTCCATGCCCAACAGCACGCCGCCGATGACGGGTGGTGCAGACAAGTGAACAAGGCGGGCAGAATTTGTATGTTCGGCGACGGATGCCGAGAATGCCTCGATGATGGCGGGGCTGCCTTTGAAATAGCTTCCCGCGAGCACGAGATCGAAGGGATCGTCGCGTAAATCGAGCTGACGCATGATGGCTTTGGCGAGGTTGCCCAGTTCAGTGCCCGTCCAGCGGACGAGCGCCTGTGCGGTGAGGTCACCTTCAGCGGCGATACGGAAAACGAGAGGGGCATACGCGGCAGTGATGTGAATATGTCCTTCGGTATATGCCTCGAGCAGGTGTTCCGCATCCGGCATATGGAAGGCATCGACGAATGCCTGTGTGAGCTGAGTGGCTACGCCCATGCGGATGAAATCGTGCGCCACTGCCCACAGCGCACGGGTGACCAGCTCGCCGCCACCGCCCGCTTCACCGAGCATTTGTCCCATGCCGATGGTTTTGCCCTGTCGCCCATCGGCGGAACGTCCGCAGGCGTTACAGCTGGTGCCCGCGATCACGCATACGCCGACGCTGTTTTCAGCGCCCGCGATTAAGCCGATCACCGCGTCGTTGACGATGGCGAAAGGCGCAGACAAGGCGAGTTGTTCGACGCACCGGGTATGTGGGGCAAGCTCGGAATGCCAGTCGTAGCCGCACATGCCGAAGCCCGCCCCAACGATGGCAGATCGTGGCAGGCTGGCGCTGTTGAGTGCCTCAGAGACGATCTGATCGAGCACACGCGACAAGCCATCATAGCCGACGCGCTCGTGATTGCCGGTGCCCGCCTGCGAAAATCCAAGCATAGCGCCTGTTTCGTCGCAGATCAGCGCGTGGCTTTTGGTGCCTCCGATATCGACACCGAGGTAAGCGCGAGTCGTCATGACAGGGCGCGTGCCGCGTGCGCGAACTGAGGCAGGTACGCGGAATGCGTGGCAAACAGATCATTGAGCACCGTTTTGATCTGATCGGCTTCCGGGCGCAGGGGATGCGCGAGTAATGCGCTATATGCCGCGTTGCGGTCACCATTCAGCGCGGCTTCCACCACGAGCAACTCATACATTTTCACCTGCGTGATCAAGCCGGTACAGACCGGAGGCAAGGCGGGCAGTTCCAGCGGCGTGATGCCGGAGGCATCAACGCGACAGGGCATTTCCAACACCCAGTCGGGCGACCAGCCCGCGACCGCCCCATTATGGCGCACGTTCATGGTATGAATTTCGCCGAGGTTGCCCGCATGTGAAGCGATTAAGTCGGTCGCGACAGTGGAGTAGTACGCGCCGCCACGTTGCATCAGTTCCGGCGGCGGCGTGTGCAGGTTCACATCGTGAAACTGGCTTAACGTGACCGCTTCAATTTCCATGACCTGTTCGGCACGCGAGGGCGGCCAATTTTGCTGTTGCGCCAGTTTGCGCTGAGTGTAATAGAAATATTGTAGGTACGAGCTGGGAACCATATTGAGCGCGGAAATGGTATCCGCGTCGAAGGGGATATGCGTGTTTTTGCCGTCGTGCAGTTCTTCCAGATATGCAGACATGATCAGCGACCAGATATCCTGACCATCGACCAGCATGGCATTGCTGAATGAGAGGTGATTTAAGCCGAGCGTGTGCATCACAACTGACTGTCCTGCAACGTTCAACCCGCGCCGCCGCGCCGCGATATCGAGCAGATTCTGCTGGATGCTGAACGGGCCGTTGCATACGCCGACGAATTGAATCCCCGGCACGGCACGGTTAAGCGCCTCGACCACCAGCCCAGCAGGGTTGGCGAAATTGAGCAGAAGCGCGTCAGGTGCGAGTTCGTGCATAGTACGCGCCACTTCCAGTATCACTGGGATGGTGCGCAGTGCTTTTGCCATGCCGCCGACTCCGGTCGTCTCCTGCCCAATCAGCCCGTGACGCATGCCAAGGTATTCATCGGCTTTGCGGGCTTCCATACCTCCGACGCGCACCTGCGTCACCACATAATCAGCGCCCGCGATGGCAGAGCGCAAATCGCTGGTCGTCGTGACCCTGAAAGGATCGCCCTGCGCGGACACCATGCGCTTCGCGAAGCCGCCGACCACATCAAGGCGTTCCAGCGCGATATCCATGAGGCACAATTCATGCACGCCCAGCGACTCGCGACGGGAAAGCAATCCGCTGACAAATTCCGGCGTATATGTCGATCCGCCGCCCACAATCGTGATTTTCATGCTGTGATGGACTCCTGTTGTAGACTCATTTTGTACAGGTCGGCGCGGTAGGCACTGCGCACATATTCGAAAATACGTCCTTGCTCGTCTTTCGTGATCTGCTCGGTGATGAGCAGGGCGGCGGGCGGCGTAACCGCAAGCCATCGTGCTTCGTAGTCGCTGGCAAGCGTGGCTTCGACGGCGGATTTACTGCTGTCGAACATGACATGATAGTGTTCACGCAATATGGCATACAGTGATTCGTTCGCCAGATCGTGGATGAGCAGATCGGCAAAGCGTGCGCTGGGCAGATAGGCGGTCTGGAGCGCCACGGGGGCATTATCGGCAAGGCGCAGACGTTCAATCATCAATAACGGCGTGCCGATGCCGACTTCCATAATGTGCGCGAGACTGGTATTTGCGCCGACGGTGACAGCGGATAGCATTCTGCTGGACGCGGTCATGCCGCGTCGCGCCATATCCTGCGTGAAGCTGACGAACGGACCCGCTTCCGCCTGTTGCCTCGGCGTGACCGTGACATACGTCCCCTTGCCGGGGATCGAGTGCACGTAGCCCTCGCGCACAAGTTCGTCCATGGCGCGGCGCATGGTCATATAGCTGACATTATGCTGTTGGCTGAGATCCCGGTGCGAGGGCAGGCGCGACCCGGATTGAAGCTGACCACTGGTGATCGCTTCGACAAATACCGCTTTGAGCTGGGCGTAACGAGGTAGCGTTGATGGGTTCATAAAAGCGTGACGATCTTTTGAATATAGCGAAAACCATTCATTCCGGCGGATTGGGCGGCAGATGAAATCGCGAGTTGTGCCGGAATGACATCGAGCATGGGCGCGAGCAGTTCATCGACTTCGCGGGATGCGGCGTGATCGGGCAGACGGCGGGTTTCGCCGTGTTCGACGATCAGGACATGTGCGCCGTAGCGGGTGAGTTCATCCGCAAGCGCAAGCGCGGAATCGCTGGTATTGCCCGAAGGCGCGAAAATCACCACCCCCGACTCGGCATCGATCGTCTCGATGAAGCCGTGACGAAATGCGCCGATGCTCATCGCGACCGACGGGCGTTTGCACCATTCCGCCAGCATCATCGAGACGTGACGGGCGGTCACGCTATGCGCTCCGTGACCGAGAAAATACAGATTTTTGCACCGGCTGAACAGATCGAGCCAGAGCGCAGCGGTCTGATCGGCGTGCGCGTGCATGTCAGCGATTTTGTCGGCGATCGCGAGCAGATCGGGGTGCGGCACGCCCGCCATCAGGTTAAGCAGGGCAAGCGTATTGAGATAGGTTTTGGTCGCGACGGTGGTTTCACTGCCTGCCTGAAGCGCGAGCGCAACATCGGCGCGGCGACCGAGCACGCTCAGCAGATCGTTGGTGAGCGCGATCACGCGATACCGTTTGTCAAATTGATCAAGCACGGGTTTGACTTCGCCGCTGTTGCCGCTCTGCGAGATATAGATCACCACGGTATCGGAGTCAAACGATACGGGCGGATAATTGAGCATTTCTATCGCCTGACAAACGCGCACCGATTGCGCAGACTGAAAGCGATACGCCGCGATCTCGCCCGCGTGAAACGATGCACCCATCCCCGTGAACAACAGCGAATGCGCTTTCAAGAGTATTTTGCGCAGGGAGGTGTAGGTGGTATCATCGAAGGATGTGATCAGCGTGCGCAGGGCATCGGGTTGCTGTAAAATTTCTGAAAGAAATGGTTGCACAAAACCACCCATGCAGTATAGTTAATTGCATACCAGTATATATCACGCCGGACATTTGTCAAGAAAGTACCTTTATGAACCACTCACCTTTGTCGTTGCCTTCCCTGTCATGGCGTACCCTTCATATTCAGACCGGAAAAGTCGAGACCTATCTCGACGAGGACGGCAACCCGTGGGAGACAGGCATTTACAAGCAGGTCGTGACCGATCCCATTCACGTGACGAAAACGGGACTGGCAGGCGACGAACGCACTGGAATTGACCTCGATCGTGCGGTGTGCGTGCACGCGGAAGGGCATTATCGCTTCTGGGAGTCCTACTTCAACCGGACGTTTCCGTTAGGCACATTTGGCGAGAATATCACGCTGGATGGCGGACTGGACGAGTTCGTCTGTGTTGGCGATATATATCAGTTGGGATCGACAGTGATGCAGGTGACGCAACCGCGCACACCGTGTTACAAGCAGGCGAAAAAGATCGGCGTGCCCACGTTCGTCAAGCTGATCGAGGCGACGCGGCGGCGTGGTTTTCTGATGCGGGTGCTGGAAGAAGGCGTGATCACGGTGGGCGACGCGATGACGCTGATCGAGCGTCCGTGTCCGTCGGCTTCATTGATCTACGTCAATCGGCTGTATCTGGAGAAGAATGATCCGCAACATATCGCGTGGCTGGCGGCGCTTGAGCCGCTGGCACACGACTGGCGGGCGGCGATGCAGAAGCTGGTTCGGTAGAGATTGATAGCGACTGCTAAAACAGTCAGTCTTATCTCGAAAATACAGTAACACTTATGATAAATGATTTGTAACTGCTCCGGTTGAAAAACGATAGGTAATAAAGGGAGAAATGACCGTTGGCGGCAAATGGGCGAATATTCGGCGCGCGGACTTTCATGTTAACGAACGATTGACAAGCGCCTAATCCGCCCCTACATCCACGTTCTGAGGGGCATTTTCCTGTTTTTCTTCACGTCTTCATGCCTCCCTATTTATTTTATTCTGTTTCTATACCGGAGTAGTCACAATTAATAAAGTAAACCACCATAGCTTTAGTCATTGAATGATCTGTTTAATTATTAGACTTCCACAATTAATATATCTAGCGATAGTAATATCGCTTTTTACACCGAAGAATTCTTGCGTCGCTGTGTCGGATAACTGTGTGCTGGCATTGTTGAAAGCCACCAAGTTCGTCAACTACACCTACAGACTGTACAACGCCTATGGGCAGATCTGTCCCAGACCGGATCGACGGCGAATAGCTACCTGTATGCCGGGCAGCAGTACGACTCGGGGACGGGGGTGTATTCGAAGCTTGCTCACCAAAGGTATGCGGGCACGGTACCACGATCCCGGCATGGGACGGTTCATGAACTGTGCATGTTTGACAAAATCCCCAAAAGACTACCCTTCTAGTCCTTGACATGTCCGACAAGACGATCTATCTTCAATAGTGAACCGGTTCACTACACCACTGACGACGGACGGGATATATCTCCCTAAGGAATACTGGTTGGCGTCACCGGCTAATTTTCTGTGCAGATAGTAAAACGGTTAACTATAAACTTTTCGAAAATGGCGGTTTTGTTGTGGCGACGATTAAAGAAATTGCCCGACGTGCGAATGTGTCAGTCGGTACCGTATCAAAGGTGCTAACGAACACCCCTTATGTCTCGGACGAAACCCGCGCCCGCGTCATGCAGGTGATCAAGGAGACGGGCTACAAGCCTAGCCTGATCGGGCGAGCGCTGTCGATGGGGCGCACCGGCAACATCGGCGTGATCTTCCCGCATCGCGGCGCTGACCGCTTTTTCTCCGACCCCTACTACGTCACAGTCCTTCAGGAGATCGAGCACATCCTCTCGGAGTACGAATACAACATCATCCTCAGCGCCCCGATGATCCCCTACGAAAAGGCGAACCAGTTCCAACGACTCCTGGGCAGCCGGTATCTGGACGGTGCGCTCACCTTCGAGATTCTGACCGACGCGCCGCTGCGTCCGTACTTCGAGGCGCACGACATCCCGTGTCTGTCGGTGAGTTATCACCCCCAGACCTGCGGCGAGAACACGATCTATATTGATGACTCGATTGGCTCACACGACCTGATGGAATACGCCCTGTCACTGGGACACAGCCGGATCGGTCTGATCATCACGCCGCCGCATACGCTCGGCGCGTGGGAGCTTCGCATGAGTGGCTACCGCGCCGCCATCGACGAAGCTGGGCTGAATTTTGATGATATTCCCCGCGTCGATGGCGACTTCACCGTCGAAAGTGGACGCGCCGCCGTCGATGCGTTACTGGAACGCTTCGCGCCCAACCTGCCGACTTGCATCCTGTGCTTCAACGACCGGATGGCAATCGGCGCGATACAGGAACTTCAGGCGCGGGGTCTGCGCGTGCCGGAGGACATCAGCGTCGCCGGCTTCGACGACATCCCGCTCGCTCAGACGATCCACCCCGCCCTGACGACCGTCAAGCAGCCGGCGGACATCCTCGGCAGGCATGCGGCAGAGATGATGCTCAAGTGGATGGGAAAGAGCGCTAACCGCCGCAACAAAACCTTAGTTCCCCACGAGCCAGTAATCATTCCTTCATCGCTTGTCATCCGCGAATCGCTCAAAAAACTTGAAAGGGGGTGGTGCGACTAAAAAAAGCCGTTAAACGAGTTCTCGAAAGCCAAACAGGATTCTTTTGTAGGAGGTTTTAAATCCATGCGTAAGTCAATACGGTTATTCGCAATGCTCATGCTGGTTGTCCTGCTGATGGCGGGCATCACGGCAACACAGGCGCAAGACGTGGCAGAACTGCCCACCGACTGCGGCACGGTCACACTGGAATATTGGAACCCATTCACCGGTCCCGATGGTCCCTTCATGGGCGAGTTGGTCAATGCCTTCAACATGGCGAACTCCAACATTGTCGTCAACATGACCACCCAGAGCGAGTACTATACTCAGCTCAGCACCGCTGCTGCTTCCGGAACGCTGCCTGACATCGCCATTGTCCATGTCGATCAGGTTGGCACGCAAGTGTATCGCAACATCCTGCGTCCGATTGACGCCCTCGTCGAAGAAACCGGTATCAACAGCGCGGATTTTCCCGAAGCCGTCTGGAACGGGGGCGAGGTTAATGGAATGCGCTACGCTATTCCGTTGGACATTCACCCGATGACCATGTTCGTCAATATGGACCTGCTGATGGCAGCCGGTATCGAAACCGCGCCGACGACTCCCGAAGAATTCGCGGCGGCAGCAGCAGCGCTCACCAGCGGCGACAACAATGGCTTCTTGCTCACCGCTGGCTTCCCGATCAGCCAGATTTTCCAGATGCTACTGGTTCAGTTTGGTGGCTCCGCCTTCAACGAAGACGGCACCGAAGTGACATGGAACAGCGAAGCAGGTGTACAGGCAGCGCAGTGGCTGCTCGACACGCAGGCAGCGTATTCGCAGGCGAACCTCGAAGTTGATGCTGAACTGAACGCTTTCAAGGGTGGCACAGTCGGTATGATTTGGAACGGTATCTGGCAGACAACTAACGTTACCGGCGAAGGCGTGTTCTTCAACGGTCAAGCAGTCCCAGTGCCGCAAGTTGGGACTCAGCCGGGCATCTGGGCAGGGTCGCACCAGTTCACGCTGCCGTCGCAGCCCGACGAAGATCCGTGCCGTGACACTGCGGCAGGTATTTTCATCAGTTACATCCTCGACAACTCGGTGACTTGGGCACGTGCCGGCCAACTGCCTGCAAGCAGCGTCGTCCGCGCCAGTGATGAATTTGCCGAAGTCCAACCTCAAGCGGCAATTGCCGCTGGCACGGCGGATTATGTCTTCTTCCCGCCGTCAATCCCCGGCATCACCGATGCATTCGGTCCGCTCGATGAAGCCATTGGCGCACTGATGTCCGGCAATGCCACCGATGTTCAGGCAGAACTCGACAATGCGGCGGAACGCGCCAACCAAATTCTCGAACAGAATCGTGCGACCTACGCCACCGCGCCAGCTTCCTAAAGCGGGTTTGTGGGCAGGTTCGTTCCTGTTCGGGTTCTGACAACAACCTCCCTCACGCATGGGTTTATGCGCCCCCTCTACCGCCCAACGGTAGAGGGGATCGGGGGAAGGTCAACATTTGCCATCACGCACGCCGCCCTTCTCCCCTCTCCAATTGTACATGGAGAGGGGAGAAAGTGAGGTCATCTGTCCACTCTCATGCCCGGTGATCGGAACATGAGGCGGGAGGTGAGTGACAAACCTAAAAAATTGAAAAGGAATGCTCATGGCGACTATCGCAAGAGCCACGTCCGCCTCGCGGCGTGAAGGAGGTCAGCGGAAGCGTTTTGACTTCGTGCCATATCTGTTCATCCTGCCACATCTTGTTTTTTTTGGGATTTTTGCCGCGTTTCCGTTTCTGCTGGGGTTGGTGATCAGTCTTTTTGAATATGACATTCTACGCCCTGAAGCGAACCGGTTTGTGGGTACGCAAAATTATCTGAATCTGTTTACATCCGGTACGGTCGAATTCCCTATATTCTGGAATGCGCTGATCAATACCATTGAATTCGTGCTGATGAGCGTCCCGCTCCTCGTCGTTATCCCTCTGGCGATGGCGCTTCTTTTGAATACAAACCTGACAGGGAAAAATCTTTACCGAGCGATCTATTTTGCCCCTTGGGTTCTATCCTCGGCGGTGGTCGGGTTGCTGGGCTTCTGGATTTTCCAGAGCCAAGGCGGGCTGCTGAATTATTACCTGAAAGACCTCGGCTTGTTCCAGCCGCGCTGGCTCTCGTCTATGCCTTGGGCATGGTACTCCATCCTGCTTGTCACCGTCTGGTGGACGAGCGGCTTCAACATGATCATTCTGCTTGCCGCCCTGCAAGGGATTTCCGCCTCGCTTTATGAAGCCGCATCGATTGACGGCGCGAATTCATGGCAGCGTTTCCGCTACATCACGATCCCGCAGTTGCGCCCGGTGCTGGTCTTCATCATCATCACGACGGTTATTTCTTCTTTCAACCTCTTTGCCCAGCCGATGCTCATGACCAACGGCGGGCCTGCCCAGTCCGGCGGCGGCGGCTCGACTGAGCCGATCATGTTGCGGATTTACACCGAAGGCTTTGTCCGCAATCGCATGGGCAGTAGCGCGGCGATGTCCTTTGTCGTGGCATCAGTGATGGTCATGTTCTCCTACTTCAATTTCCGGGTGTTCAGAACGAAGGAATAGGTCGAGATGGCTACAAGAACCAAGACCATAACTGAGGATATGCCTCAGCCGAACCAGAAGCGCCCCTTCAGTTGGCAGCGACTGTTCCTTTACCTACTGCTCACGTTGATCGCGTTGCTGATCATCGTACCGATGCTATGGATGCTCTCCACCTCCTTCAAACCGAAATCTGAATTCTTTCTGCCAGATATCTACTGGATTCCGCGCACCTTCACATGGGACAACTATCAGAAGCTTCTCAATAACCCCAGTCTGCCCATCGGGCGCTGGTTCTTCAACAGTCTGATGGTTTCCTCGGTGACGACGCTGCTGATCCTGATAGTCGATTCGCTGGCAGGTTATGCCTATGCCCGCATGGAATTTCGCGGCAAGAAGATCATCTTCGGCTTTCTGCTGATGACTCTCTTTTTGCCCGGCGTTATGTTCCTTATTCCCAACTTCCTCACGATTTCGGGCTTAGGGCTGCTCAACAACTATGCCGGAGTCATCCTTCCCGGTCTCGCTGGGGTCTTCGGCGTCTTCTTCATGCGCCAGTTCTTCGCGTCGCTCCCGCATGATTTGGAAGAAGCCGCCTATATCGACGGCGCGACCCGCATCCAGACGTTCTTGTATATCGCCCTGCCGCTGGCGAAGCCCGCCCTCGCTACGCTGAGCATCATTACTTTCCTCGCATCGTGGAACGACTTCTTATGGCCCCTACTCATCCTCAAGGATCGAATAATGCTGACTCTACCGCCCGGTCTGCGTACCCTACAGGGTGCCTACACCTCCGAATACGGGCAGATGATGGCGGGTGCGGCGATCACCGCTATCCCAGTGCTAATCCTCTACGTTCTGCTTCAGCGCTACATCGTCGAAAGTGTCCAGACCAGCGGGTTGAAAGAGTAGAGAATGAGATATTTTCGTGATTTCAACGGACGCGGTACGCCTCGTCCTTACACCCTGTATACCGTCTGGACGCGGCACGCCTCGTCCGCCAACATCATTTTGCTTGTATTCGTTTTGCTTTTGCTGGGAGTTAGCGTGTCCGCCCAATCTACAGAAACGTTTCAGAACCCGATCATCAACGCCAATTTTCCCGATCCCTTCCTCCTCAAGGACGGCGATACGTATTACGCCTATTCCACCAACTCGAATAGCCGCAATATCCCGACCGCCACATCGACCGATCTGGTGCATTGGACGATTGGACGGGATGCGCTCCCGTCGCTACCACGGTGGGTAGACCTGAACACCCGCAACGTGTGGGCTCCCGAAGTAATCAAAATTGGTGACGAATATCTGATGTACTACACCGCGCGCGATAGAGAGTCGGACAAGCAGTGCATCGGTCTCGCCGTTGCCACCGCGCCGCAGGGGCCGTTCCGCGATACCAGCGAGACGCCGTTCATCTGTCAGGCGGACGAGGGCGGATCGATTGATGCCAGTCCCTTCCGCGATGCGGATGGCACGCTGTACCTATACTGGAAGAACGATGGCAACTGCTGCATGATGCCGACGTACCTCTACGGGCAGTCGCTTTCGCCCGATGGGCGCAGCCTGACCGGAGAAGCGGTTCGGCTCGTCCGCAATGACATGCCATGGAAAGGACCGGTTGTCGAAGCGCCGACGATGTGGATTCAGGACGGACACTACTATATGTTCTATTCCGCCAACGTCTACGCGGGCGAGGCTTATGCCGTCGGCTATGCAACGTGCGAAGGACCACTCGGTCCGTGCATTGATGCCGAAGAAAACCCGATCCTCGCCAGCGATATGACGAATCAGCCGCTCGTCGTCGGACCCGGACACCAGACAGTGTTCAGCGACGACGCCGGAAATACATGGATGGTCTATCACATCTGGCAGGTGACACCGGGCGGACAGCGCACCGATAACCGAATTGTCTGGCTGGATCGTGTTTTGTGGGAAGAGCGTCGCCCGGTCGTGCAGGGACCGACGCGCGACGCTCAGCCCGCGCCTATCACAGGGGAACAGGAATAAATGATTCAACAAACTTGTTCTCTGAACGGGACGTGGGGCTTTCACCCAGACCCGACTGGTGACCTCACGCTGGCGACATTCATACCATCGCGCTCCATCCCCGTGCCGCTGCCGTGGCAAGCGGCATTCCCTGATTTGCAGCGCTACAGCGGCTGGGCATGGTATCAACGCACGTTCGAGATTGACCTCGGCTGGCTGAAAGACGAAGTCCTGCTGACCTTCGGCGCGGTCGATTACTGGTGCGCGGTCTACATCAACGGCGAGAAAGCGGGGGAACACGAAGGTGGTTACACCCCGTTCACGCTGGCGGTCGGGCATCTGATACGCGAGGGCGAAAATCAGGTTGCGGTTCGGGTGTACGACCCCATTCAGTCGACCATCGTAAACCAGCGGCAGCCGAATTTCCCGGTCGAGCCAAGCGGAACTCAGCCCTCCGGCGCATTAAGCATCCCGCACGGCAAGCAGGAATGGTACGTGAACGTCGGCGGCATCTGGCAGGATGTGACCCTGCGTGCTGTCCCGATCACTTATATAGATAATGTAAAAGTGACGACCGCTCTCGATGGCACGGCGACGGTTTGGGTGGCACTCGCCGGTGCAGACGAAGGGGATTTGCAGGTCGAAGCGGTGGTCGGATGGAAGGGCGAGACTGTCGCAACGGCGTTGGGGCAAGCCAGCGACGGCGCGGCTGAACTTAGCCTTTGCATCCCCCATCCGAAGCTGTGGACGCACAACAGCCCGAATTTATACGACCTGACCGTTCGCATGGGCGGCGATGAAAAGACCGTCCGCTTCGGGGTGCGCACCATCGAGATACGGGACGGGCGGGTGCTGCTGAACGGCGAACCGATTTACTTGGTGGCGGCATTGGATCAAGACTTCTACCGAGAGACGATCTACACCCCGCCGTCCGAAGCATTCATGCGCGACCAGTTCCGCAAAGCCAAAGAACTCGGCTTGAATTGCCTGCGCTGTCACATCAAAGTACCCGATCCGATCTATCTGGAGCTTGCCGACGAGATGGGGTTGCTGGTGTGGTGCGAAATTCCCTCGTGGCGTACCTTCTACTACAAGGGCGACTATCACCCGGCGCAGACCGACCTCGACCAGCCCATACGCGACCGGGTCGAAACGACGCTGGGCGAGATGATCGACCGAGATTTCAACCACCCGTCTCTGATCATTTGGACGATGGTCAACGAGGATTGGGGAACGATGCTGCCCTTTAGCGCGTCTGACCGGACATGGGTGCGGTCGCTGTATGACCTGTGCAAGCAGCTTGACCCGACCCGACTGGTGGTGGACAACTCCGCGTGCCTGACGGCATGGGGACCGAACATCCACGTCAAATCCGACCTCGAGGACTGGCACACCTACGCCAACATCCCCGACGCCGCGGCGGATTTCGTCCACACCATCGAACAGTTGAACATGCGCCCCTTGTGGACGTACTCCAGTCACGGGGATGTCGAGCGACGCGGCGACGAACCGGTGATCGTGTCGGAATTCGGCAACTGGGGGCTGGCGTCAGTCAAGCCGTTTTTGAAGGAAAATGGGAGCGAACCGGATTGGTTCGACCTCGGTCCGTGGTGGAGCACATGGGACGGCGAACCGGGCTGGATGAGGGGCGTCACCGACCGATTCAAGCGATTTGGGCTGGATGCGATTTTTGGCGATTACGACTCGTTTGCTACCGCGACGCAGTGGCACCAGCATCAGGCGATGAAATTCGAGATCGAGGCGATGCGCCGCCTGCCGGTGCTGATGGGCTACGTGATCACCGAATTCACCGACTGCTACTGGGAGGGAAACGGTCTGCTGGATTTCGACCGCCGACCGAAGGCGTATCATGACATTATGCGGCGATTCAATAACGAAGATGTCCTCGCGCCGGAAGTGAAAGATCATTCCCTTTGGGAAGGCGACACGCTGGAAATACGTGTGCATGGATCGCACTTCAGCGGAAGCGACTGGACGGGGGCGCGGCTGGAAATCACCGTGGATGACGAAACCAGCCCGTGCAATGTTCCGGCTGTGCCGCGCGGTGAGGTGCGGGTGCTGGACGAGAGAAAGCTGCTAATGACCTCCGACAGGGGTGCTCAGGTGAAGACCGCCGACATGCGCCTGAGCGATCAGAGCGGGAATGAACTGACGCACAACACCCTCTCAGTGCTTGTGCTGCCAAAATCCGCCGCCAGGGCGGTATACGATGCGCCGCTGGCGGTCGTCGGCTCATCCGGTTGGAACGGCGAGAGCGCTGCCGAGAGTCCGTTCGCGGGAACGCTGCGCGAATCTGGCTACAACGTCGTAGGTTCGCTTGACAGTGCTAAGTTGGCGGTCACCACAGCTCCGACTACCGAGATTCTGGATTGGACACGGGGTGGAGGCGACCTGCTGTTCGTGTGCAGCGGGGTGAGTCCGTTCTTCTGGGCACAGGGACGCGGTGGTGCGTACAGCGGCAACTGGATGTCGTGCTGGTCATGGATTCGACCGGACGCGCATCCCCGCCTCGCTCACCCGGAGCTGAATCCGCTGAAGCTGCCGTTCATCCACATCATGCCGCGCCACACGATCACGGGACTACCGGTCGGCGACAGGCAGTTTCACGACGACTTCCTCGCCGGGCAGATCAGCGGTTGGGTGAATCACCCGGCAGTGCATACGGTGCAGTTCCGCTTCGGCACGGGACGGGTCATCATGACGACGTTCGCACTGGCGGCTGCTTTCGGGACTGACCCGGTTGGCACGGCGATGCTGCACGACCTGATCGACTGGCTGGCGAGTGGGGCGTGCCTGCCGAGCTTGCATGGGAACCGGTAGGGAAGCATCAAGTTGTATAGCGGAACCGGACGCCTGTCGGGGCTACACGAATACTGGTTGCGAAGGCAGAGAAATTCGTGACTACTCAGGTATGGAAACAGAACAAAATAAACAGAGAGATATGAAGACGTGAAGAAAAACAGAAAAATACCCCTCGAAACGTGGATGTAGGGGTGGATTAGGAGCTTGTCAATCGTTCGTTAACATGAAAGTTCGCGCGCCGAATATCGGCACATTTGCCGCTAACGGTCATTTCTCGCTTTATTACCAACCGTTTTTCAGCCTGAGCAGTTACGGAAAAAGTAGATTAACACCCCAAGACTGATGACCGCCAGAGCTATAGCGAGGGTCACGGAGAAATGAGGAACAAAGGCGATTTCATCGGCGCTGCGGATGGTTCGCAGGACAAACAGACAATAGGTGAAAGTCGCAACAAAAGTTCCTAGCGAGACCTGATTACCGCGATCACGCATGAAGTTATTGAGCAGACGCGGTCCCAGTTGCGATGAGACAAGCGATAAAGTGGTGATGGTGATCGAAAAGGTGATGCCTGCAACGGTTATCATCGATCCTGCAATCGTGGATAGCAGTGAACGGGCACCATCCGCGCTGCCACTATAGACCCAGGATAGTAAGGGATTTGCAGTTTGCAAAGTCATTTGATCGATTCGGGTCATGACTAGCGCCAAGATAATGGCAATCCCGACCATTACCGTTGGCAGAAACCAAAATGATCCACTGAGTTCTTCTCGGAACGCATCAAGTTTAATTCTCATGAGTCACCATAATATAATTTCTGTCCAATCTTCAAGTTTGAGATGAATTCCAGTGCATTATTCATTGGGAACAGTCCAGTGTCATGATAAAACACATAATCCGGCAAAGGTAAGGCAAAAATGGACAACGCAAATTTTCCCATCGAATTTAACAATGAAGTCGATGATGTGAAACAAAGTGACCACGAACTCTACAGCGTAGCTGTAGACCGCCTCACTAAATTGGCAGCAGGTCATAAAAAAATTTCAGGTGCGGTTGTTAACTTAAAACTACCCGCCCAGCATCGTAAGACAATACTCCTATTTGAACTCACGATTGTCGACTATAGGGAATCTGAGCATATTGCTGCTACTGAGAAAAAGGAGCAATTTAGAGGTGTCTTGAACGGCGCTTTAGATGGTGTTGAACGACAGGTTCATGCCCATCGTAATCAACAACGAAATTCAGTGAATCACAGATTTGATTATCCCCACCCCGTCTGACCTTCGGTCGGACGGGGTGGGGATATACTTTCGTGATTCACTGAAATTGCAAAGAGCGCTTCAAAGAAGAGTGTCTGTACCGCACATTCGCGCCAGAACATGCGTGTCCATGATTGAGGAATAGGGTAGTAATCCTCTTTTACAAGTAACTGGTCTACTGAGTTAAACCACTGCTTCCACTGCTTCATGTAAAAATAACCGTGTGTGAGACGATCAATTTGATTCAAATAGTAGGCAACCTGCTCTGGTAACATCTCATGTAGAGATGAGATATTGATAGACAAATCGATGCTTTTATCCGGCAATAACTCAAGCTGATGCGGGAGTAAAAAGGCGATTTGCGCCTGTTCAAATTCTTGCGCAATCGTTTTATAGTCCTGGAAAGGTCTAAACCTAAAGATGCGTCTGTCTGCAAACTGGCTCGACAAATATTTTTCAGCCACATATAGCGCAGGCGGAATATCGACCACAATATAACGGATGTCTGGTTTCAATTTTAGAAACACATAGCCTGTGCGCCCATAGCCTGCCCCCAGCTCCATCACAGTTCGGATAGACTGCGTTTTAATCTTTGCATCCATGATGGAGCGATATTCCAGAAACGAGTTACTTAAATCCTGCGAGATGAGCTTCCCATTGTATGTGATAAGGAATGGATTGCCTTCAACAGGTTCTGTAAGGACGTTCACCCGTTGGGCTGCATCACTATGGAGCGCATAGGCCCAACCTAAACGACACAACAGATTGTAGCTGACCGCGTTTTTCCAAGGTATCTCGGCATGGCTTCCCATAAACAGAGTACGAAGACCGACGGAAAGCAGGGTTATAGACGGTAGATGCTGCCACAAATATGTATACTGTGACTTAATCCCTGGACTCATGACTCCGATCACCCAGGTAAAATAGTTTTTAGTAATGGTTCGCTTGAAATTTTCGTAGCCATCCGATTCAAGCTGCTGCACATTCTGATTGTTGAGTTGAGTCCAGAGCTTTGATGGCAACACCTCTTCGCGGGCGTGAGATAGCTCTTCAAACATCTCGCTTATACGCAAATCCATGGGTTTTCCATCTATCTGATCCATATCGTGCGACATTCCATTTCTGTGCTGAAAGCAGCAGATAGTCTCCCACAAAGCCTCATTCGTTTCCGACAATGCTGTATCACTTCAACTTCAAGAGTTTAAAGACAAATACCCCAACTGTCACGGCAATATTGGGAAACACCAGCAAAATAACCCGTAACGGAAACATCGCAATTTGATTGATAAACTCGTAGAGACGTGTAGTGCGATTTCGCACTTTGAACAAAGGATCTCGTGTATAAGCCTCATCAAAAACCTGTTGTAAATGTTTGCCCTCAACAAGTTGCTTCTGCCGATCCCGTTGGGTCAGGATCGCTTTAGAGAGTAATTGACGATATTTAGGACGAATAAAAACAGAGATTATAAAATAGTAAGCTTTCAGTTTATAGTTGAGTGAATCAAAATGCGGCGTCGTTGCTAGGTCTCACTGTTAAATGAATACAATCACACTTGTTCGATGTGCCGCGACGGCATTTGCTGAGCGACTTCGAGAATATTTTTGAAATCTACAACACTCCAACGCTTGTAGCCATAATCGACTCGATGTCCAATAAGCTTGCGGAAGCGGCGTATCAATCCCCCGCGTATGCGCGGACTAAACTGACGCAGCAAAACAAACATGGGCATCAACCACATATCGTACCAGAAACGTTCTAACTGGGTCATATGTGTCCGTGCTGCATGGAAATTTTCCTGCGGCAGCAAGCGATCGAGATAATATCGTTCATAATTGAACCGGATTTGAGCGCGGCGAAAAGCTCCATAATCAACCTCTATCCCAACTGATCTTAATTCCTCGTCATAGTTTTGCTGAAAAACATCCATCGCGATGAGGCGATTGGCGATTTCGTAGTTACCTGGAAACATCTTGTCCGCTAGCCGACTGGACTGATATTCTCCCAAATTGTTAAGTTGTGATACGCCTTCTTGCTCGCGCTTGTTGAACAATAGATAGCCAATAGATTTGGGGCTAATTCCGACGACAACCATCGGTTGCTGATAAATGAGGATGGTCGTAGCCTTCAAAAAAAGCATAACAAGCACATAGTAATCGGGAAATGGCGACTGGAAAAATTTCCCCTTCGCTGCCAGTGACTGAACAAACTCCCGACGAACACAAAACAACTGCAAGTTATATAAAAAATCGATCTTCAGTTGCAACGAGTTGCGCACTAGGGTTAAGGCTTCTTTACGTTCCAATAGATATGACTTGGTGGGATTAAAGAATGAATTATAGCCCGTAAGCAGCATTCCGTTCTGCGTTCGCTCCATAACGATTCCGGGATAGAGGAACAGATATCCATCCGTGTGAATAACGTCTGGTTGATGAAATTGTTCGATTAATGGAGTGAGTGCAGAGAAATAATCCGGCATTAAGCAATCGTCATCTCCTAATAATGTGACGTATTCACCCGTTGTGTGAGAGAGTGCGTTGTTCCAATTCTCAGTGACGGATACAAAATGGTCTGTGCGGTAATATTTAATTCGATGGTCATTGAGAGACTGTATATACCCCGCTACATCATCCTCAGAGTCGTTGTCAGATACAATGAGTTCCCAGTCCGAATAGTTCTGTTGAATAACAGACAAGACCGCGAACTGAAGTAAGTCCAGTCGGTTTCGTGTGGGAATGTATACTGAGAACTTTGTCAATGGTTCAACTCCCTTAGATAAATTGACTTGCAATATTGCGTCAACTACAATTGTAACATGTAATCGGTAATCTGGAATTGGAACCCAATGAATGTATTGTCGATACTCCCAGGCTTTGCTCCCACTACTATCATCAATATCATTACTCCGCTCAATTTCCTGCACCAGCAGGGAAAAATCAAGAGCGTCATTCGAATGGAATGGGAAGTCACGCCCGGAGAAGTCGCTGCCGCCGATGTAGTCGTCTTCTGTCGCAATAGCAATCCCGATTATGCACCGATCAGAGCGCTCGTTAGCAGTCTAGGCATCCCGTTTATCTTCGATCTCGACGATCATGTGCTCGCCGCTCCGGTCGAAAGCGAAACGCATCGCTATTTCAGCCAATCGGGACGCCGGGAAGAGTTTGAAAGTTACTTACATCATGCGGCATTGGTGCGCGTTCACTCCCCTATGTTACAGCAAATTGTTGCGCCTTATAATATGAATCATAAGCTGGTGTGGTCTGCTATTGATTGGTCACTCGTCCCCGCTGAACTGCCCCCGCTTCGCCATGACCCGTTACGGATTGTGTATGCCTCACAGAAAGAGACTGGGGTCAAGCTATTTCCCCTTATGTTCGCCGATCTGCGGCTGGTGCTGGACACTTATGGGGAACAGGTTCACCTTCATTTTCTAGGGTATAATCCGCCTGAATTCAAGCATCATCCCCGCGTCACATTCGAACCATTCGAACTGGACTATGCCCATTATTTCTCGCGCTTCACACGTGCTGGCTACGCTATTGGAGTAGCCCCGATGATCGACGATGCTTTCCATAACTCTAAGACGAACATTAAGTTTAAAGATTATGCGGCGGCAGGTGCAGCAGGCATTTATGCGAACACGCCGTTATACAACGGCAACGGTGTCATTGACGGGCAAACAGGTCTGCTCGTCTCTGGGGAACTGGGGAGTTGGTTTCCAGCCATTCAACGACTTATCGAAGAGCCTGCACTGTTGAATATAATTCGCCATAATGCTCGCCGCTATGCAGAAACACATTACCAGATGGATGTCGTAGGTGATATGTGGCTAAATGATTTTCGCTCCCTACCGCCGCGTCCCGTCTTGACAACCGCCCAACAAGCTGAAATCGCCCATCTGAAATGGTGGTTCACCAAAACCCCTTCGCCGAATGCGAAAACCATTAGCGCGTTGCGCAAACTACTTAAGCGGGCGATCCCTTCCGGTTGGAAGCAAAAATACTATCAATTGAACCATCGCTTGCAGAAGTTACGTGGTTAGCTCGTATTAGGACGCTGAAAAATCAAGGTGTAGGTTGATCGCCCAAAACGCTGCTCCTCAAACGGTCGGATGAGGATGTGTGTCAAACCGCTGACAACACGAGCAACCTTTCGTAATAGAGGATTAGACACACCACGAGTGAACATCTTGTGCCAATCGGTGTAATCTTCGAGTTTTGCCATTTCGTCCTGTGAATCGAAGACACGGGGAATCATACCCCTTTTTTCAAGATGCGACTTGATTACTTGGGCTGGGATGAGGTTCAGATGCCGCGGGGCTTCCAAGGGTCGCCAATACGCACGAAACAACCTGAACTGGATTGAGGCGGGGTTAGGTGCGGCGATTACGATAATGCCGCTCGGCGCAAGATGATCCGGCAGACGGTCGAGCAGTGTCCACGGATCGGCGAGGTGTTCGATCACATGCCACAGCGCGATCACATCAAATTGACCAAGGTTGCCGATCGCTGTGATTGGGTCTTGGCTCTGATATGCATTAATACCGATTACTTCATTCATGAAGCGACACGCATCAGCGTTCATTTCAATGGCATCCACATCGAAACCAGCTTGATGGGCGCGGTACGCGAACCCACCATAGCTAGAGCCGATCTCTAGCAGCTTACCGCTCTTTACAAAGCGCAGCACATGCTTAAGCTTGATGTCCTCTTGATAACTGTACAGCGCCGCCAGTTCGTCCACGTTTTGCGGTCGCTGATAGTTGTCGTAATCATCGGGATAGTAATCTCCGAGATTCGTCGGCACAGGATACAGGAAAACCACGCCGCACTTTTGGTTAGTACAGCGATAATAATTAAATACATCGTTTCTGCGGGTAAGATTGTAATCTTGGGCTTGCAGCAACAGGCGTGCTGAGTGATCGCAACGAGGACAGTTGGACATTTTAACTCTCCGGTTTGAGGACTGCGCGATAGCGTTTCATCACAGTGTCGAGGATGGTGACGCGCGTGATGTCATACAGTAGTAGAAAACCCACCGCGAAATAGGCAGTGCCACACAGCAACCCCATCCCCATAATCACCAGGTTGGAATCTGCGCCGACTACGTTGAGAAGCCAGCGCCCCGCACCAAAAATCCCGACCCCTAAAAGAGTGAAGACGGTTAAGTTGCGGTTGAGCCATGGGATGACAGACTCATGGGTAATGTGTCGACTAGTATAAACCAACAATGTAACAATGAAATACACACTGTACAATAGTAGCCCCAATGCCGCCCCGATCAAGCCCATGTTTACGATCAACCAGTATTGGCAGAGACCATAGGGCAGCATTCCGTATCCGTATATGTTGCGCAGAATGCGACTATGCCCTGTAGCTAATAGTAATTGGTAAGTCAATATAGTAACAGTATTCAATAGCGCTCCCAGTGAGAGAAGACCGAGGACTTGATAAGCATTGGAAGCTGTCTCAGCAGATGTCCAGATGCGGATGACATCCTGCCCCCAAAAGATCAGTCCGAACGCGAAGCCGCTCATGATGTACAACATGAGTTGTGCTACACGGTTATAGATGAGTGTTAGCTGATGATGCGCCCCACGCGCAAACTGCTCCGTCATAGTCGGCAGGATGCTCCCACCGATAGTCACCGGAATGAGCGTTGACGCGACCATAAGGCGATAAGCGACGTTGTAGTAACCTAGCTGGCTCAATGGGAGCAAGCTACTGATCAATAGTTTATCCAACTGCGTGTAAATCGTCGCCGCTGACGAGACGATATTCATATTGAATGCTGTATGCCACAATTGACCAACAGCCTGCCGCGAGATCCCCGGCAATAGTGAGACCCCGTCAAACACCCGCCGCACAAAGCTCATGTGTAGCGTGATGCTGAGAAGCGCGTTTAGCGCTAGCCACATCAGAAAGACTGCCACATCGCGCGTGAGATAAATTAGAACGATGCCGCCAAACTGCGACGTAAAACTCGTGAAGATACGGAGTCCATTAACAAGATCAAGCCGTTTGAGGGCAAACAGAACATTTGCGTAATGTCCCACGGGCCACGTCAGAATCATGTACGCCGCAATGATCCGCACGCAACCTGCCAGATAATCGGGGGTCAGCGTCTGCGAATTCAGCCAATGAACAGAGATCCAGTCCGCGCTCATAAAAACGGCGATCCCAACGACCGTGGCAACCGCCCAATACACGGTTGCGCTCGTTTGGATGATGGCAGCGTTCAGTTTATCGTCACGATGATTCGCCGCGATCTCGCGCACAACCGACGACGACAAGCCGAAATCCAGCAGCACGAGGATAATTTGCAGCGAAGCGATAAATCCGACGAGTCCAAAGGCTTCCACTCCCAGCAACCGTATCTGAATGGGGACGGTGATCAGGCTGAAAATCAGGTTGATCAATGTTCCCGCAAGATTAGAAATGATCGCACGTTTCATAACGGACGGTCTGCATCATCACGATGAATTTGGGTGCCGGATTGATTCAGATTACACCCCCGCCGCCACTTGCTCTAAACCCGCGCGCAGGCTGTAACGTGGGTTCCACCCAAGGGATCGTAGTTTGCGATTATCGCCGCAGATGAACATCGGTTCCCACTGGCGATATGGCAAGGCACCGAATGTGATCAAGTCCCGCCTGCCGATGATATCGCCGACAGTTTCCATGAGGCTACGAATGGAGATTGGTTGTCCAGACGCAATATTGTAAACACCGGATGCTCCCTGCTGTGCTAGCGTTACCAAACCCTCAGCGACATCGTTTAGATGCAGATAATCGCGTATCTGTTCGCCCGCCGTCGCCTCGAACGGCTTGCCCTGCCGCAATGACTCGATCAGCGAGGGCACCAATCGCCGCTGATCCTCTTGTTGTCCGTAGATGTAAAACAAACGCCCCCAAGCAAAATTCATTCCTGCCGCTGCTGCCATATGCTGTCCGATGAGACACATCGACAGTTTGCACGCGGCATAGATGGTCGCAGGTTTGGTCGGCGTTTCGTCTTCGCGCAAGAAACCGCAATCTGTATCGTACTCGGCGCAGGTGCCCACGCCGACAAACTGCTTACAGCCAAGCGCACCAAGTGTATGCAGTGCCGCTAGACTTTGCTCAAGCACCGGTACGTTTTCCGCCGAATACAGATATTTCCCCGGTTCGGCGTACCACGCCAGCGAGATACATGCCTGAGGTTGGAAGTGCTCAAGAGTCGAACCAAGCGCCGGAATATCAGCGAGACGTCCTTCAATGCGCGTGAAACGCCCCTCCAACGAGCGTAATCGATGGGCAGAGCTATCGGGAGAAACCAACACCGCTGTATCGATACCCTGCTCCACCAGCAATCGCACCACAGCAGCCCCAATGAACCCGCTACCACCAGTCACAAACACCCGCATCATTGGTGTCTCACATCCCAATTGTAGCCAATGTGGTTGTCGAACGGATCCAAGCGGGTACTGCGCGATGGATCATGCGCATGCGTGCAACAGTTAGCGACAATGGCAAAGGGATCACTCATGCCCTTGAAACCGTTCCACACCTCCGGTGGGATGATTACCAGAGAATAGTTATCGGGGCCGAGAAAGATTTCCATTATTTCGCCTTTCGTAGGCGAATTGTCACGTTCATCGAACAACACCAATTTGATACGCCCGAAAATACAGGCATAGTTGAGCGTCATCTCACGGTGGTGGTGCCACCCCTTAATCACGTCTGTGTAGACGGTCGAGAAATAAATTTCTCCAAACTGCTGGAAGTGTGGATCGGAAACGCGCATCATGTGCATGATAGTGCCACGCTCATCAGGAATACGTCGTAGGGGGATAATCTGTACACCGTCGATCATACGATTGTGACTTTCGGAATGGGTATGACAAAGTGTCCGCCGCGCAGACGGTATTCCGCTTGCTGTTGGAGAATCTCTTCGGCGAAATTCCACGTAAGCAGCAGCACATAATCCGGCATATCTTCCAGCAGATGCGCGGGCGGGTGAATTGGAAGATGAGTACCGGGTGTAAAGTGCCCAATTTTGACGGTGCTGCGATCCACAACGTAATCGATCGTTTCCTGCCCAATGCCAAAATAATTCAGCAATGTGCTGCCCTTCGCTGAGGCGCCATACACGGCAATGCGCTTGCCCTGTGCTTTCAAGTCCGTCAGTATATTGAGCAGTTCGCCGCGCAGTTGTTCAACCTTCGCACCGAAATCAGCATAGAAATCAATCTGGTCAACGCCCCAAGCACGTTCTTCCTCCAATAGCCGCCTCACGTTGTCGGAGATCGCGGTTCCCTTGCTGGCGAAAATCCGCAACGAACCACCGTGAATGGGAAGCCGTTCCACATCGACAATATTCAGATGATGCTGGCGGAACAGATTCACCAAGGCAGTGAGTGAGTAATAGCATAAATGCTCGTGATAAATTGTATCAAACTCGGTATGGTCGATCATGTTTTTGACATACGGCGATTCAATGATGGCAACGCCACCCGGTTTAAGCAGGGTGGCGATTCCCTCGACCACACCATTTAACTCTGAAACATGTGCCATGACATTATTGGCGTGGATAACATCAGCCTGTCGCCCTTCAGCAACCAACTGCTCCGCAAGCGTCTGCCCGAAAAACTCAGTGAGCGTCGGCACACCTTTCTCATTGGCGACACGCGCAATATTGACAGCGGGTTCAATACCCAGTACGGGAATGCCTGCATTTGTGTAATTCTTAAGCAGATAGCCGTCATTGCTAGCGATTTCGATAACCAGCGATCCGGGGTTCAATTGGCGGTCGCTGATTAGACGCTTCACCAGCACCTCGGCATGATGCAGCATCGTATCCGAGAATGATGAGAAATAAAAGTAGTTGCTGAACAGTACTGCCGGGGGGACTGTCTCTGTAATCTGCACGAGCGTACACTGCGGGCAAAAAACTAGATCGAGCGGAAAATAGGGTTCTGGTTGCGTGACCTGCTCAGGCGTCAACAGGGAATTAGCGAGCGGCGTTTTGCCCAGCGACAGTACCAGATGCAAATCGGTGCTGCCGCATGAACGGCATCGAGTTTCAGTTGTCATTAACTTGCCTGTTCGAGAAAGGCGCGATACCACTCAATAGTTTCGGTCAGCCCCTGCTCTAGTGTATAGAGAGGTCGCCAAACCAATAGTTCGTATGCGCGCGAAGAATCGAGATATTGAGAACGAATTTCACCTTGAGCTTTGTTCTGAATGATTGGATCCAAGTGCTCGCAGCCCATCAGCTTTTGAATGGCTGCGACCATTTCCAACACAGTGAGCGGTTTGCTCGGACCAAAATTGAACGCCCCAGTGACCCCAACTTTGCCGATACCCTCGGCAAGTTGCATGTAGGCATTACACACATCCTTGATATAGATGTAATCGCGCACGAACTGTCCATCGCTGCGGATAACAATCGGCACATTGTGCAGACAAGCGCGGATCGTGTCTGGAACGATCCGACTCCAATTAAGGTCACCCCCCCCATAGATGTTGCCGCACCGCGCAATAGTGATAGGCATTCCATAGGAATGGGCATACGACTGAGCGATGAGGTCAGCACAGCTTTTGGAGACCTCATAGGGCTCCCGCCCTTGCAGCGGCATAGCTTCTGTGTACGGAAGATTGGGTTGCTCCCCATAAGCTTTGTCACTGGAGGCAATGACGATTCGCTGAACAAGAGGTCCCAATCGGCGGCAGCATTCCAACAAGTTATAGGTACCGCGGATATTACTCTCGAAAGTCTGCAGAGGTGACCGCAACGCTGCGCCGACAATTGGCTGCGCCGCTAAGTGAAAAACCGTATCCACTGCATGTTCATTAAGAGCGCGCTCCAGCGCGTCGTAGTCCTCAAGTTTCCCGTTGACGATGTTAGTTTCACGGTGCTTACCAGAACGATAAAACTCGGACTGCGGGTCGGCATCGCGCACGAATGCAATCACTTGGGCTCCGGAATTCAGCAATGCTTTCACCAACCACGAGCCGACCAACCCCGTCGCCCCCGTCACCAGTACTCGTTTACCAGTCCAGAACGTTACCATAGTTTCCACGGTGCCTTATCGGTTTTCCACAAGCTTTCCAGGTAGTGCTTATCGCGCAACGTGTCCATACATTGCCAGAAATCATGGTGTAGATAGGCGCTCAACTGTCCTTCTGCTGCTAACCTTTCTAAAACATCCGCCTCCAGAACTGTTTCATCGCCGGAGATATAGTCAAAGATGCTGGGTTCAAAAACGAAAAAACCGCCATTGATCCAGCCGGCTTTAGTCTGCGATTTTTCGACGAAGCTGGTGACAGTGTTGCCCTCCAACTCCAGTGTGCCGAAGCGAGCAGTCGGTCGCACAGCGGTCATAGTTGCAATACAGCCGCGCTCACGGTGAAAGCGCAGGAGCGCATCGAGATCGACCGTTGAGACACCATCGCCATAAGTAACCATGAACGTTTCATTGCTGAGCCATCGCTGCAACCGTTTGATACGTCCGCCAGTCTGCGTCATCAAGCCGGTGACGGGCAGATGCACTACCCATTTCTCATGCGGATCAGCTTCCACCAGAGAGACACGTCCGCTTTCCAGTTCGATCGTCATGGAAGCGCTGTCCATGAGGTGGTAATCGAGAAAATAACGCCTGATAACATCACCTTTATAGCCCAACGCAACGAAGAACTCGTTATGTTGGTAGAAAGCGTAATGCTTCATGATGTGCCACAGAATAGGATGTCCACCGATTTCGACCATTGGTTTAGGGCGAACATCGGTTTCTTCCGCGAGGCGCGTACCCATTCCTCCTGCGAGAATGACTGTTTTCATTGACAACGTCCTCTGACATCCCGCGGATTTAGGGAAAAGCATTGGTTCGAGGAGTAGGGTGACAAAATCAAACGATCCTATTCTCATCCAAAATTTGTGGCTTGATTGTACATTGTCAAATGGAATTGGACAATGAGTTTTTATGCCAATGGTGAATGAGTGTAGGCTTTTGACTACACCGATTGTGACGAGGTATAAGAATATATATTGAATCATACTCATAGAATTGGGTCGATACTTATTTGATAATAGGCAGTCTAGCCCTTTCGCTCGCTCGTTGTGGATTAAATATTATTTTAATATTTTTATGGCAATAATGTTGAGTTGGGCACTGCCCATGTAAAGAGTTGATAATTCGCGCTTGACTGCCCAACGCTCATGAATAGGATGTGGATCCTATTATTCTCCGTTCTTGTGCGTCCATTGCCTATACCTGACGTTTCCGTCCTCCTCAATCTGCTGCTGTTAGTACTGAGCTGGTTACACCACCGCTGATTGCATCGTTTCTTCAAGAACCTGTGGACAACGTGGCAACTACACCGTCCGCGTCGCCGGAAAGCTCAGTCACGGCAGGACTGTCCGCACTGCCAGTCCGGTCTGAGCCTTCAAAGGGTTCGGTTCAACGCCGACCTTCCCTTCGTCCCTATTGGTAGTGCAAGAGCCGTCGTGGTCGCAAGAAAACAGTGGCTATTGACGAGTCCGCTTGTCCCAACCCCTGTTGTGACTATCGCGGAGTCGTTCCGCCTCTATTATCATCTCGTTCAGGCTCACGAATCCCGCGCGTTAGAAGTGCCTGGTTGAAAGCGCCGCTTTCGCTCGCGTTTGCCTGCGATGGCATTGGATCTCACCTCACACCTCTGGAGCGTCAGCGACCCACTGCACTATGCACTATCCTGTGCCGCAGGATGTTTAGCGTTCTAAAGCTAACAAAAAATACCCCGCCTGGCATCAGGGTGTTCACTCAAGATTCTGTCTTTCCAACGCCTAGGCGTGAATTCGGCGATGACGTACTTCATTTTTAGCGTCTCGCTGGTCGCGAAAGCGTTGATCATATTATCAATGGTTCCCGTTTTCTGCACCCGTTTAGCGATTTTCGTCAAAATAATGCATAAGTTGCTGTTGCGCTAAACATGGCTCAAAGCTGGCTTTCTTTGCTTCAATGACGGCGAGTATTTCTATATCTACCTGTGATCGATCACTCATTTTCCGCCCTGCTAATACAATTGAGGCGTCAATCAATTCTTTGCAGATCGTGACTACTCAGGTATCAATACCTTCGCCAATTTTACAGTGAGTGAATGCAACAGCATTCACTCAAAGACATCTGTCCAGCAAAACGAGACAGAAACTAAATCATGAGTGT
>Ga0163154_10001454_pt1 | contig 36581 bp, 32 predicted proteins | sample OliLakLV19MP9P1_FD_148649 | JGI IMG/M metagenome (GOLD analysis project Ga0163154, IMG submission 148649) | Freshwater microbial mat bacterial communities from Lake Vanda, McMurdo Dry Valleys, Antarctica - Oligotrophic Lake LV.19.MP9.P1 | ecosystem: Environmental > Aquatic > Freshwater > Lake >... | reverse complement strand
TATTATCAACCGCGCTAACTTGGGTATGGAAGTGATGCACGAACGTAATGCTCACAACTTCCCGCTCGATTTGGCTGCTGGTGTTGCTGCTCCTGTGGCTATGACTGCTCCTGCTATCAATGGTTAATTGGTAGTAATTAAATAAAAAAAAGGCGCTCTCTGTAAGGGGAGCGCTTTTTTGTTTTGGCTATTTGTTCAAAGTTAGGTTATATAGCAGAAAGCTTTGCAACTTCTTGCAAAGCTTTCTAATAGGATTCTTTGGGTAAATTGATTAGCCAATTCTTCAAGCCTTACGTAGAAACCCGGTTTCTCTGTACCTCACTAACTTGAAAAGGGCTGTATTTAGTCAGGACGAATGGGGCTGTAAAAATGCAAAGTTGCCGATTTTTCCATAGAATTGTTGACGAGTTGGTGGTATTGGTAACGCTCAGTAGTCATGAATCCACCTTCGCTCAAATCGGTTTCTTGGTACAACACAATATCTTGTCCCGATTCTTGATAAAGTTCTTCAGTGATGGTTCCCATCAAAACGCGACTAACATTGAGTGATGCGCCTTTGTGGAGGTGGATACTGGATTTTTGACCCGGCATCCAACAACATATCAAAATTTCAACGGCATCAGTCCGCAATACATTTTTCCAGAAGTAGCGATCGCTCTTAAATCGGATATGCTTGTTCAGGAAGCGATCGCTAAACTCAACGCCAGCAACCAAAGCCTTAAACTCCTCAAGTGTTAATTCGTGCGGCGGGATCTCCAGCATCTTACCGAGGAACTTTTCGATAGACATAATCAACTCTCCTTTGTTTAAAATTTCAGGCTCATAATTTCACAGTAAAAAAGTTGATATAGTCGTCAATATATTTTGTGATTGATGAAATAGTTGGTTTTGTAAAAATATAGTTTTTATAGTTGAAATAGGCGAAATAGTTGAAATAGTTCTTGAGGTACGTTGTTGCGCTTTAGCGCTAAAGCGCAACAACATACCTGAAGAAGGTGATATATTGAAATGGAGGTTTCAGAAACCGGGTTTCTCACTCCTTGCATCGCCAGAGGTAATCCATAATGACACCCGAACAAGTAAAATTTATTAACGAAATTGCAGCGGAACTGAAAACGCAGACGGGATTTAATTTGAGAGAAGAAGTGTTTTTTACCCTGCGTTATGATAAGCATCGCCCAGTGATATTTGAACACAGACAAATTGCTGAAGAGTTGATGCCAAAAGATTCTCGCCTTGGTAAGGGGGATTATGCAACGTCAATTGGCACAACGTCGCAAAATGTGGTGCAGGCGATGGTGAATCTATATAAAGAGGAAATGGTAAATGATGGAGTTAATCTTAATACCTTAGTTAATGGAAAGAAAGGGGAAAGAGGCACTTGGCGAGAGGCTTATTATTGGCTGTGGAATTACAAATACCTGTGGTGGCTTGGGCTGCATAGCTGGGAAATATTGCAGAAAAAAGCTAAATCTATTCCCAATTGGCTACAGTTTTTAACAGAAGAGGAAAAGGCAGCAGTGCTAATGGTAAATAAAAGCCCAACTCTGCCACCGCCACCGCCTTCGGCACAGAAAATTACGCCAACGATTCCTGTAAATCAGTCGCTTTGGATGTTGATTGATTTGGAATTGAATGAAAATAAAAATTATCAATTACTGTTGCTGAATCGCAGCCAACAGGGGCAATATTTACTCTGTCCATCTTCCGCTTATGCACCGAATCCTATCATCGAAAAACCGCCAATTGTCCTGCCTCAAAAGGATGCTTGGGCTGATAATAGCAAGGAAAAGTTTGTGTTTGGGGAAGCGGGAAAGGAGGAATTTTTAGCAATTGCCTTGGAGAAACCTTTGAATTTACCTTGGTTGACTCCCCGCGAAGATGAAGCTTTACCGGAATGGAATGCTGAACGGATTAAGGAGTTATTTGAACAATTGGAACAGCAAGAAAATTGGCAGGTTTTTTATCAAAGTTTTGAGGTAGTGGAATGAGAAACGGAAGCCAAGAAACCGGGTTTCTAACCTTCTGCTTCATTATCTCCGAAACTCACATCTTCATATAAACTATCAATGCTAGTCCGAAAATCGATGCTTGCTAAATGAATTTCACTGCCTTGATTGTAGGTTTGCAATACCCAAAAACCCTCGACATTGCGGCGGAAGCATTCTAAACGCTGGCGCTTTTGGCTAATTAAAACGTATTCTTGGAGGGTTTCTAATTGTTGATAGTCGGCAAATTTGTCACCTCTGTCGAAAGCTTCTGTTTTTGGGGATAAAACTTCGACAATTAAACAAGGATATTTTTTATGATTGGGAAATGCACTATCTCTGGCATCACAAGTTACCATCACATCAGGATAGTAAAAGATATTGGCTGTTTCAATATAGGCTTTCATGTCCGCCATATAGACACGGCAGCCAGTACCTCGAACATGATTTCTTAACAATGAAGCAAGGTTGAGAGAAATGGTAACATGGGCATCACTCGCACCAGCCATTGCGTAGATTTGTCCATCAATATATTCGTGTTTGATGGGGCTGAGTTCCTCTCCTGTGAGATAATCTTGAGGAGAAATGTAATTTTGGCTTTGATTGGCGACCATTGTTTTGGAAATAGAGTTATTATATGATTATATCATTTAAAAAAAGCAATCGCAGAGAAGGATATCTCATTCAATTATTCAATATTTTCGGGCCGATCGCTCTCAGGGGGTAAAAAATCAGGATTAAGAACTTCTTCTACAGTAAAGGGAGACTCAGGGGGAAATATTTTAATAGATAAACCTGTTTCATCTGCGGCTAGTTCCCTAGCATCTTGATAAGATTCATTAAAAATCTCTTCAAAAAAACGATATAAACTCGGACTGGTTTTGAAGGTATCTCGGAGGCGTTGACGATGTTCTCGAATGGTGTAAAGCCAACTATTTGTTCGTTTTTGCGACTGATATTTATACTTAAGTAAGTGCATTAAAAGTACCTTCAGATTACTTTTTAAAGCATTTTTCTCGCTTCTCCCCATACTTTCCAGTTCCTCTAGTAAGTTTTCTAAATCTATTTCGGCCAACTTTCCCTCTTTTAATAAGTTGATAGTTGTCTGTAACCACAGATAAAAATCTTGTTCGTAAAGGGATGTTATTGCAGTTGTCATTGATTGAATAGTTGTCATTTTTTTGACTCCCTTTCTCTTCTCTACTTAAGTATAACAGATTCCATAATTTATCGCTGATATAGGGTTAATAAACCTGGTTTCTGTTATAATTGGTGTCAGCCCACACCCGCCTCAGACTCAAGTCTGAGGCTAATAGCGAAAGTCCATTAAAATGGACTGAAAGATTAGGATTTAGTCCACTTAAGTGGACTTTAGCTATTAGCCTGCGATTTGAATCGCAGGCGGGCCGCAAGCGAAGTCCATTAAAATGGACTGAAAGATTAGTATTTAGTCCACTTGTAGGGGCGGGTTTAGCAAATATCCTTTGTTTCCTACAGATCGCATTACAACAAAACCCGCCCCTACTTTAGCTATTAGACTGCGAATTGATTCGCAGGCGGGCTAAAACGGCAGGTGTAAGGTCTGAGTAAACGTAAGGATATGGAGTAAAATCATTTTTCCAAAGCGTCCCAAAGTTCAGGCATCGGTTCATCAAAATCGGCAGCAATTGTAATTGGCATTCCCCGTAGTGGATAATGTTTTGTAGGCGAAGGATTTGGTTCCACATAAATGGGATAATGAAATGTAGCATCAGGATGGTAAAACTTGCCTTGTTCTGCTTTGGAAAAGTTATACTCTGATTTCATAATTACCTCTTTCGGTTTGATTCTGTTCTTAATTATAGATTGTTAATTGATCAGGAAGGAACATAACAATGGACGAACAACGCAGCGCCGCCTATTACCGACTTATCCAAAAATTGCTTGAATGTCCCAATGGGGAAGAACTGCAAATCTTAAACGCACACTCCGAGTTAATCGACCCCGGACTTTTGCAAATGATAATCACGGTTACTAAACAATTCGATGATAACGGCAACCAAGATGCGGTTAACTTTTTAAGTAACATTGCCTTGCAACTGGGCGACTTTCTCGGTAGTGAGAAACAGCCCAGGGAAATCAGAAAACAGACATCTGATATTTTATTCAAGTGGGGACATGAGAAATATCTCATTGGCCAGGTTATTGTAGCTTTTCAGTGCTGGCAAAAGTGCTTTATTATTTATCAAGCCATTTACGATCGCCAAGGAAAAGCGGCTTCTCTAGAAAGTTTAGGAAATGCTTACCACTCTATGGGAGAATACGAATCATCAATCGCTGCTCACCAAAGAGCTTTACACATTCAAAAGAAAATCAAAAACAGTCAAGGAGAAGCAAATTCTCTGGGAAATTTAGGCAATGTTTACCTATCTTTGGGAAATTACGAACAAGGGATTACTTACTACAAAAAATCTTTAGCTATTAGTCGGAAAATCAAAGACCTTAGAGGGGAAGCGACTTCTCTGGGTAATTTAGGCATTGCTTACAACTCTCTGGGAGAATACAAACGAGCGATCGACTACGATGAAAAGTCTTTAGCCATTAGTCATAAAATCAAAGATCCTCAAGGAGAAGCAATTGCTTGGGGAAATTTAGGCAATGCTTATCACTCTCTGGGAGAGTATGAAAAAGCAATTACTTATCACAAAAAGTCTTTAGCTATTTGTCAGGAAATAAAATACCTTTTTGGAGAAGGGCATTCTCTAGGAAATTTAGGAAATGCTTACTACTCTATGGGAAAAAACGAACAAGCGATTACTTACTACGAAGAGTCTTTAGGCATTAGTCGGAAAATCAAAGATCGCCAAGGAGAAGCAACTGCTCTGGGAAATTTAGGTAATATTTACCACTCTCAGGGAAAAGACGAACGAGCGATCTCTCACCACAAAGAGCATTTAGAAATTTGTCAGGAAATTAACGACCGACGAGGAGAAGCGACAGCTTTGGGAAATTTAGGCAATGCTTACGACTCTTTAGGAGAGTACGAAAAAGCGATCGACCACCACGAAAAGTCTTTAGCCATTAGTCGGGAAATCAAACACCGCTCAGGAGAAGCGGGTTCTCTAAATAACATTGGCAATGCTTACCGCCAATTGCAGCAAACAGAGAAAGCCATTGAAAAATATCGAGACTGCCTTAAAATTGCTACTCCCAAAACCATGCCACCCCTATGCTTCACAGCAGCTAAAAACCTCGGTAACATCGGCTTCACCCAAGGCAACTGGAAACTCGCCTTAGAAGGATACGAACCCGCCATGCAAGCAGTCGAACAACTCCGCAAAGGTTCAACCACCGACAAACGCCGCCAAGAAATCATTAAAGATGCCATCTCCGTTTACGCCAACGCCGTCCAATGCTACATCAACCTCAAACAATACGATAAAGCCGTCGAAACCGCAGACCGTTCCCGTTCCCGCCACCTTGCCGACTTATTTTACAGCAGCAAAGACCTCTACCCCAAAGGCGAAATTCCCCCGGAAGTCGAAGCATACTATCGCCTGCAAGAACAAACCAACCGTTTGCGTTTTTCTGACAATGACAGAATGAAAGAACTCGCCACCACCCGCCAAGCAACCCGCAACGCCGAAGCGACCATTGAAAAGATTAAGGAATTAGAAGCAGAAAAACAGCAAGCTTGGCTGAAAATTCGCAGCAAAGACCAAGTTTTGGCGGGTCAATTGCAACCAAACCCTCTCAGTTTCGACCAGATGCAAGCCTTAATTCCCGATGCCGAAACTGCCATCCTCAATTTTTACACCACGGTTGAACATACTCACATTTTCATCTTGCAAAAAAATCAACTCCCACAACTCCACACCTGTGAATGTCAAGGACTTGAAACTTTGCAAAATTGGCTATTCAATAACTGGTTAAAACCTTATGTCGAAAACCGAACCTCATGGCGAAATCAAATGGGTGAATTTCTCTCCGAACTCGCTAACCGCCTGCAAATTAATCGACTAATTGACCAACATCTCAAAAGCATTAAAGAACTAATTATCATCCCTCATTTGTCCCTGCATCAAATCCCCTTTGCTGCCTTACCTTTAACCGACGTTCCCATTCCCCAAAGCGCTACAGCTTCCGAGAAAACACGCGGTTTGATGACTGTCCGCAAACCCTCAAACACCCCTACCAAAACGCCACCCCAACAACCAGAATACCTCAGCGATAAATTCCGCATTCGCATCGTTCCCAGTTGCCAAATTCTCGATTTTTGCCACCAGCGAGACAACCTCGAACCTGCCACAATGGGAATCGTGGAAAATGCCACAGGCGACCTCGTTTTCACTGGCTACGAGTGCGAAACATTGGCAAATATGCACGACGTTACCCCAGATAATCGCCTCCAATACCAGCAAGCAACTATCAGCAACTATAAAAATTTACTCGATCGAGTGCAAGTCCTCCATTCCAGCCATCACGCCAGTTCCCAACTCAATAATTCCCTGGAATCAAAACTACTATTATTCGACGGCGAAATCAACCTCGGTCGCATTTTAACCTGGAGATTTTCGCAGCTAGCCGAAGTGTTTCTCTCCTGCTGCGAAACGAATTTAACTCTCACCCAAATTACCGACGATCCGCTTTCGATTGCTAGCGGTTTCCTCTGTGCTGGTGCGAGAAATGTGGTCAGTACTTTGTGGGCTGTGGATGATTTAGCAACGGCTTTGTTTTGCATTTTATACTATCAGGAAAAGCAGGATAAAAGCCGTTCCGAAGCGATACGCCAAGCACAATTTAAGCTGCGATCCTTGACAGGTGATGAATTATCTGCTACGTACAAACGGCAGTTAGAGGATTATTTTAAACAGCAACAATGGGAAGAAAATAAAGTCAAAAATGTGCGATTGCGATTAGATCTGCTTTGTCGGGAAAGATTGCCCTTTGTCAGTCCCTATTATTGGTCGGGTTTTGTATCGCAGGGTTTAGCGTAACAGGTACGTTGTTGCGCTTTAGCGCTAAATCTTTGTAGTTGGGTTTCGTACTTCAACCCAACCTACAAATTACTACAAATTACTACAAATTAGTTTTTTCCGCCCAGCAAGGGGGGTTAGGGGGTTACTCTTAGGTGTTTTAGCGCTAAAGCGCAACAACGTACCTAAGAGTTGTGCTTATTGCTGCGAAGTGGCTGTAGTTCTTGGGGCTGGAATTGTGATATCGATCGGTGTTACTTCTGCCGACAGCGCAGTTAGGGGAGGCTGAATGGCAGAAGCATTACCTACCACAAGGGTGGTGATCTTCTCTGGCTTTAGGTAAGTACGCGCAACGCGCTGAACATCGGCGGCGGTAGTTGCTTCTACCTGACGTCGATAACGGAACAAGAAATCATCCGGGTAGCCGTAGTACTCGTATCGCATTAAGCGTGATAAAGTTTGGCCGGGATTTTCAAAGTTGAAGACAAAAGAATTCAGGGTTGATTCTTTAGCTAAAGCTAATTCTTCTGGTGTCACTGCTTCAGCTTGAATGCGCTTAATTTCGGCGAAGATGGCTTGAATAAACGGTACTGTAGCTTCGGAACGAGTTTGTCCTCCAGCAAGGAAGACGCCGGGGTAGTCATAGCGGGGACTCCAAGAGCCGTAGACGCTGTAAGCTAGACCTTGGCGCGATCGCACTTGGTTAAACAACCGTCCGCCAAAACCATTCAGCACCCCATTCAAAACATCCAGCGCCGCATAGTCGGGACTGTTCAACAGACCGCCCAAGTGCCCCATCTGAACATAACTTTGAGTTAGTTGCGGCTGATTCACAAAAAATATCCGTCCCTGGTTCGCTTGAGAAACTGCTGGCAAAGGCGGTATTTTCAGTTGCGGATTTGGTTTCCAGTTGCCAAACTTCTCCTGGATCAGTTCCCGCATTTTTTTACTGTCAAAATCTCCCACAATACCCAGCATCATATTGTTGGGATAGAAATATTGCTGGTAAAAATTTACCAAATCTTGCCTAGAAATATTGTCCAGATTAGCGTACTCAACCGTGCGGGCATAAGGGCTACTTTCCCCGTAGATTAGTTTCTGGAATTCTCGGCTGGCAATGCCACCGGGATTGTCGTTGCGGCGGGCTATATCGCCCTTGGCTTGCGTTTTGCCTAAATCGATTTTATCCTGGGCAAATGCTGGCTCCTGAATCACCTCCGCAAATAACCCAAACACTTGCTCTAAATCTTCGCTAAGACTACTAAAACTAGCGCTACCCGAAGAAGTCCCTATACTGGTTTCTACTGAAGCGGCCCGTTGTTCGAGCAGAGTATTCAATTCATCGGCTGAGTGCTTCTTTGTGCCTCCATTCCGCATCACTTCGCCTACCAACCCACCCAAACCAACTTTTTCTGCTGGTTCCCAGCGATCGCCTGTGCGAAACAGCGCTGTACCGCCGATCAGGGGAAGTTCCCGGTCTTCCATCAAATACACTACTATGCCGTTGTCCAGTTTATAGCGGGTGTAAGCGGGCAGCTTGATTTCTGGCAGCGGTGGAAAGGTCAACTCGGTATAATGTCTGGCTCCTTGGGCCACGGCTGGCAAGCGCAACAGCATCAGAAGCATTATGGTCACCACCATTAACGTCAGCGCTTTAACAATCCGCTGCTTATTTTGAATTTTGAATTTTGGATTTAAAGTCACCTTTGGCCCTCTTCCCTACTCCTTTATTTTTCTACCCCCAAATTTGGGAGCAATTAGTCCCAAATTTTCCATAAGTGTTGCTCATCCCTCTTTGGACAGAAGACGCCCAATGGTGCGATTGGATGGCTGGAATGCTTCTTGTGCAACGCGCTGGATATCGGCGGGGGTGACAGCTGCGATCGCTTCCAACTCCTTGAACAAGTTTTTCCAGCTACCCGTTTTGACTTCGTATTCCACTAACAAAGATGCCATACCATCATTAGAATCAAGCGAGCCCAACAAGCCAGCACGCGCTTGCGTTTTGACCCGATCCAATTCCTCTGCTGAAACTGGCTCAGTTAAGAGCCGATCGATTTGGGATCGCAACGCAGTCGCCACCTCGTCAACTGTATGACCTGGTGCGGTCAGGGCATAAAATAGCATCATCGTGGGATACTTATCTCCTGGAAAACCGTTAAAGCCTTGTGCGGTGAGTGCCAGTTGCTGCTTTTCCACCAGAGACTTATAAAGGCGCGAAGTCCGACCATCGCTGAGAATGCTACCGATCATCTCATAAACTACATTATCGGGATGATTCATTGCCGGTCGATGGTATCCTTCCAAATACCAAGGCTGGGAGGGAAGTCGCAAAGTCACTTCCCTAGTTTCTGTTTGCTTTGGTTCGATCGGTAATCGATCGGGTGCTGCCGGTTTTGCTTGATAGCGACCAAAGTAAATCTGGGCCAGTCGTTTGACTTCTGCGGCGTTGACATCCCCAACAACAGCCATTGTCAACTTACTGGGAACGTAGTGAGTATCGAAAAACTCCTTTACATCTTTTGTGGTTAAATTTCTGATGTCTTTGTCGTAGCCAATTACCGGACGCAGATAGGGATGCACCTTGTAAGCAGTGTCGATAAATGCTTCCAGCATCTTACCGACTGGCGAGTTATCGACACGCAGCCTGCGCTCCTCTAAAATTACATCTTTTTCTTTATAAAATTCTCGGAACACTGGCTCTAGAAACCTTTCCGACTCCAGCGACATCCACAGTTCTAGCTTGTTAGAAGGGAAACTGTAGAAGTAGCGGGTCGCATCGGTGGAAGTAGTAGCATTCAGACCGACTCCTCCAGCTTGCTCAACGATCTGACCCAACTCGTTTTGCTTGACTAGATCGGCTGCTTGTGATTCAACCTTTTTGAACTGGGCCTGTAACTTAGTAACTTCGGCTTCTTTACCCGTTGCTGTGGCTGCTTCAATTTGTTCTGATAGGGTATCTAGTCGATCGAGTAATGGCTTTTCCGCTGCGTAGTTTTTTGTACCTATGCGCGTCGTTCCTTTGAAAGCCAAATGCTCCAAAAAGTGAGCAACACCTGTTTTGCCTTCTGGCTCATTAGCACCGCCGACATCAGCATAAGTAAGAAAAGAAACTATTGGTGCTTGGTGTCGTTCCAGCACGATGAACTTCATGCCATTATCGAGGCGAAACTCGGTGATGCGCTGCATCACCCGATCCAAATAGGGCCTAATTGACTCAGATGATGAAAATTTAAGTTTGCTTTCCTCTCCCCGTAGCGCGGGTAATGTGCTTGGTGTCGAGTTTTGGGTACGCGCTAAAGCCGCGTCTGGTTTCAGTCCGCACCACAGCAGAACAGCACATAGTAATGTTATAAGTGTTCGACGCCACCAGTTGTTTTTTATTTGGACTGTCAACTTAAGTAACCACGCAGGCGAGATCATAGACACAGGGAATTGTTTTGCTCTACAAATTTTCCAATGGACGCTGACGCTTTTGCTGTTAAGCTGTTCCATAGCCAAGTATATTTGAAATCTGATAGAAGTGTAAATCCCTGGTTCCCCAAAGCTTAAAACTACCCGCACCAAATTTATCGGTGAAAGTGATAGACATTCTATCGGATGATAGCACGGTGCAGTCGAGTGCATTAAAAAATTTTTTTGTCAAAAACCGCCGCTTTTTTGCGTAATTAGAGCCGATATCGGATTCCGGAAGAAAAATGATGTGCGATCTCATATCCTTACGCATCGGTTACCTAAAAAAATCGGTCTTCTTAATCTTATCTGCGTTCATCTGCGTTCATCTGTCTACCCTACGGGAAGGCGAAGCGCCTACATCTGCGGTAAAAATGTAACCAACGATGACAACAGGCAATTTGACGATCTCACTCATGTACTAACGATGCAACCGGACAAGATATTAGACGACAGATTAATGCGGTCATGAATCGCGCAGGATCGGCGCGAGAGCGAACACCCCTACATAATCTTGTGGCGGGAAGGGAGTAAATCTAGACTATCTAACATAATGGTGACATGACCCCGACCTAAAGGTACGGGGCTTCTAAGAATTACTTCAAAGATTTCCTAGTTGCTCCCTTGCGGGTTTTCGACTTTGACCTAGACTGAGGTATCTCAGTCCCTGGCAAACCGTCTGCATAGGCGTTTTGGATGACCGACTGCCCATCGGTACTAATTAGTTCTATTCCCCTATTTCTAATTACTTGCCCACTAGCAACATCTCTATCAGCAATGAATCCACACTTTTGACAATGATGTACTCTAACGCTCAAATCCTTTTTAACAGTTGCACCACACTCAGGACATTCTTGCGAAGTCCCCCTAGCGCTAACTTCCCCAAAGAATTTACCGCGCTTCCAGCACACATACTTGGTGATAGTTCGGAATTGTCCAAAACCAGCATCAAGCATCTGCTTACCAAGCACCCCCTTAGCCAAAGTCCGGTAATCCAAGTCTTCCATGAAGACCATATCACCAGCATCACAAAGGGCATGAGCTTGATTGAAGTGAAAATCCTTGCGGGTATTATCAATCGTGTGGTGAAGTCTAGCAACTTTGAGCCGTTGTTTCTCGTAATTTTTAGACCGCTTCTTTTTCCGGGAAAGTCTGCGTTGCAGCAATTTCAGCTTGAAGAGCATCACTTTCAGAAACTTAGGCGATTTTACAAGAACTCCATCGCTAGTTGCCAAAAACTTTTCAAGTCCAACGTCTACCCCAATTGGATGTCCATGTGGCATAGGATTGGGTACGTTAACATCACATTGGATATTGATGTCAGCGTACCATCTATCAGCCTTGTTAATTATCCGAACCTGCTTAACCACAAATCCGCTTGGGATTGGGCGATGCAAGTTAATTGGAATCAGACCCAGTTTGGGCAAGGCGATATGTATCCCCTGCACTGGATTCTGTTTAAATTGGGGAAACAACAAAGACTTGAATTGCCCAAACTTTTTAAATCTAGAGAACCCATGCCCAACTTTTTGAAACCCATCATAAGCTCGGTGCAATTGTTTAATGGCTTGCTGCAAAACTTGGCTTGGTACTTCGCCCAATCGGGGAAATACCTTTTTAGCGTTTGGCAAGGCATTAAGCTGCTTCACTTCGCTAGGGAAAGGACTGTCAGCAGCCATGATGTACTCATGGACAATCGAGCATCTGTCAACCATGCATTTCCGACTATTGCACCAATCCTTAATTTCTCGCAGCCCATAGTTATAGGCAACGCGACAAACATCCATCCACTCTTTGAGTGACTGCTCTTGAGTGATGTTGGGATAGATTCGATAGCGGTAATTCATGGTTAGCATTCCACTATTTTAACGTATTTAGTGGCAGATGCAATGCTAGTAAATATAAAGCAGTCCTGGAAGGACGGGGTTTTAAACCCAATTTTTCGATAATTACTTACACTGCCCATTAAAGCTTCTGTTAATCCCGTCCTACCCCGCCGTCCTAGCGCCAGCAAATCCGCTCCCCAGTTTTGAGCTGCTTCACATATACACAGGCTAGCTTCACCAACCTGGCAATCAAAGTCCGTCGCCACTCCCCTTTTGTTCGCTGTTTCGCAGTAGCTTCGCAGCATAGCCTGCGCCTCTTCCAGCCGTTTTTCCGTCAGCAGAGGTTGCGATCGATAGGTATAACCTGCAAACTCTGGATAAAAACCCATCTCCACAGGCATCGGGCCCATCGGCTCGCCGAGCGTCTCGTTTGTCAGGCAATGTAGAAGCCTTAGACTGGCACCATTTGCTTTGGCTAAATCCAAAGCCCGATCGAAAACAGCCTTGCTTAAAGGCGAGTAGTCTAGCGCAACAAGGATTTTCTGAAAACCCATCTAGACCTCCAAAATCTTCCCACTTTCAAATTAGCTCAACGAAGAACTTCTGCTTTGCTTTCATTGGATTACGTTAAATTATCAGACGTTCTAGAGCATTCACATCGGGAATGCGAAGCATATCCGGTTCCCGCTTGATCAAGCTCTTTTTCTCCATCTTCGTCAGCACTCGCGTCACCGTCTCCCGTGCCAATCCGCTCAGACTGCTCAATTCCCGGTGCGGTAAATTCGGAATTTCAGTACCCTCTGTAGTCTGCTTACCCTGCCCATCGGCCAAAAATAGTAAAGTATCTGCCACCCGCGACATACTATCGGATTCCCGCAAGCGGAGTCGGCGATTCACTTGACGCAAGCGTCGCCCCATCAACTGTGCCAGACGGACTCCCGCCATCGGTTCAGTGTAAATCAAATTCACAAAATCCTGCGCGGGTAGGTTGCCGATGATCGTGGGAGCCAGAGTAATCACGTCCGTAGAGCGGGGCACCTCATCTAGTGCCGCCATTTCGCCAAAAATCTCTCCCTTTCCCAAGATGTTCAGCGTTACTTCTTTACCATCCAGGTTATAGGTGCGAATCTTCACCCAACCCTCTAATATAAAGTACACCGAACTACCCCAATCATTCTCCAGCAAAATCACCTGATTTGCCGGATGGCTGCGACTGACTAGGTGGGCTGTAGCTTTGTCCACAGCCGACTCTGGTAAACCTGTAAAAAAAGGAGTAGTGCGAATCAGTGTATTCACATTTGTATTCGTTTCGCGAGGAGGTACTCGGTCTTGCATGAGGCCATTCTGTCGTTAACAGTATCTAGTGAAGTAGCCCAACTAAGCTTTGCTATAGTTGGGGCTTCCAACTAGAACAAGAACTTAGGACGGTTTTATTCGTCTTTGGAATTTCCCGTCTCATCCGCTGTTGCCACGGTAGTAACTCTCTTGCGAGTGTTCGGGACTAAACCCGATGATGGTCTTACACAGCGTCCACAGGCAGCAACCCGCCTTCCGCAGGTCGTTATCAACTTTTATAAGGCAGACTCACCTTGGATTTACAAGGGTGGCACCCAAAACGTTCAATCTTGTTGCCATACTAAGCTTAACTGAGCGTGACTGGAAGGTATTGTATAACCTTATGGAATAGCAAGCACTCGTTAATTTTGATTATGCTGTCTATTCTTGCTGTTCCTAGCATACACTTTGTCTAGCATCACGTGACGATCGACTTTGCGATATCCTTACAATACTGGCGCAAGAATGCCCTATCCTTTCGGCAGCCCACTACTTTAGGAGTTCTATTTTGCTCAGGAGTCCAATTTTTACTTTTTTTTGTGTCTCCTGCTATACCGTGGTTGGATGATGGTGAGAAGTCCCGTAAGCTTTGAGTATACTTAAGTACCATAAAAATGATAGGGTCGTACTTAGTTAAGAGCCAAGTTTTTTATATATACTTCTGACAGACATAAATTGACAGTTTGGTAAAGGGTAATTAAGTCAATTTTAGGCAGGGGTTTCATCGTGACGTTTCAGACGGATAAAATTCAGGCAGCGATCGCAGAGATTGACGACGCACTTGGCAAAAGCCGAAAATTTAGCCTGGGTTGGTTTAATTCAGGAGATAATGCCAAACAGCGTCGGGTTTTAGAACGAGTTCGCAGCAGTCTTCAGACTCTCCAGCAACAGTTGGCTTCCAGAGGCGAAGTTGAGGTAGCCCAAACGCATGGGGCGCAACTGTTGGGTGAAATGCCATTTGTGCAGGCTCCATCAGCGCTCCAATTTCAGTCAGTTGAATCTGACTTGAATCGACAAAAGACGCCTCAGCAGATTTTGCGAGCTGTTGTGGAGGAGATGGGGTATCTGCGAACGTTCTACGAAAAGGCTACGACGTTGACGCAGCTGACGGAGCAATGCCAAGCAGATTTAGAAGCTTTACAGCAGCAGCGGCAAGTTTTGGTGGCAGAAATTCAGCAACTGGAGCAACAGCGACAAAATTATGCTACGCAATTACAAGCCCAGCTAAAGCAAAAAGCTTGGGAATCTAGGTTACAGACGGAAATTAGCCAGCAAACAACGGAAAATAGTTCGTCCCAGGAGGATAAAGCTTTGCCTGGGGAGGAAGTAGATTTAGCGCCAAGGCAGGTAGTATCGGCTCAAACGCAAAACGCGATCGCTACTTCGGAGTTACCGTTACCTTATGCTGGCGCTGAACTAATAGTTCCCTCAATGATGTGGGATCAACTTCCCGCCAAACAAGAAGTTGGGGCTATAGGCGATAATAGTAATCCTGCCAGTGATGAAAGCTATCCTGCCGAAGATCTTAATCAAGAAAGCCCGATCGATCATCGTGCAGACCAAGGGTTTAACCTTCTGGACATTGCTCAAAGCGCTCCGCCAGCGTGCCGTCTGGAAGATGCACCGCAGTTGAAGGCAGCTTATTATGGAACGGCAGATCCAGAAAATGAAGTAGATTTTGGGCTACAGCTTGCAAGCGATCGAAGTGACCAAAGCTTTGAAAACAGTGAGAAACTTCTTTCCTTGGGATCGGGAGAAATTCTTTCTTCTACTCAATACTCTCTGGATAATACCAGGAACCTAGAAAACTTTGAAACAATAGCAGCCCTGACTGATTTAATAGAGGCTACACCCCTGGAGGAAGCTGATTTTCTGGCAGATGAAGGGCCGATCGCACCAGAAAGGGCCGAACTTGGAGTTGGCTATAGCCCCAGTCTGGAAGCAGGAAGTTTCCTACCAGCATCGCCAGATGAAGATTTGCTGCCAACAAGTGAGCTAGAGAGTAAGTCCAATATAGATATTTGGCTCGCTAAGAATATGCTAGAGCAGTTGAGCGAAGATCTTTCTACCCTTGAGGGTGTTGATTCGCTATATATAAAAGAACAAGGGGATATTTTGCAGGCAAGGGATGATTCAGAGCGTAGCTTTACTGAAAATACAGAAATCGATCTGAATCAGGCGCGGATTTCGACAGCCTCAGCTTATCTCCCCACATCTGAAGAGGGAGACAAGAACTTTTCTGGTGATGGAAAAACTGATGAAGAAATCGAAGAATCACCATTGAGCGTTGAACAGCAAGCAGAAACAGCATCTGCTCAAACGAGATCTGAGCTACAGATCGAGTCTCATCCTCCTACGAGCAAAGAGCAAAATATCGAGCAACTAGAACCGGAAATAGACTTAAATCCAGACAATGCTGTGAGGGGAGAAGAAATTCCTTGTACGATCCCAGACGAAATTTTGGCTGAATTTGACGATCTTTTTGGAGAATCACTCGAAAAAATTGCCAACACGATCGCCTCAGATGCCGATCGGGATTTAGCTCAACGATCGGTTTCTACAGAGAATCAAGAACTGGAAAAAAAAAACTAGCGGCGACGGAACAAACTACGAGCAGTGGAGCAGGTAAGCATCCCCACACACGCTCATACCTATACAGTAGCACTCCTGCAATACCCCAAGAGCCGCTTCCCCCACTCCCCCCCTCACCCCCTCCTATCTGGTACTTGGGAATTGACGTGGGTACGACAGGGGTTTCCGCTGCATTGTTAAATCGCTCAACTCGCCAGCTGTATCCGATTGGTTGGGTATACGCAGGACAGAGGGATTCAACTGAGCCTACCTTTCGCTTACCAGTTATGGTTTCCGAGGGTAAATTACTGCGGAATTTTAAGCCATACTTAAAAGTTGGTCTGACCTATTACTGTGCCGAAACGGATAAGTGGGAGCCTGTGTTGCAGCTGTCTGGTACAACAACAGCGACGCTCAAAGAGGTAAGTCAAACACTGGAAGGACTACTAGGTACCCTAAAACCCAAGGAATTGCAGATTTCAGAGTTGGAAGGAGAAATTGAACAATCTGAAATCTCAAATCTGAAATTAGAAAAAGATGCTTCGGCTACCAACCTAAAAGAGGAGAAACCTCACCCCCCCCAACCCCCCTCTCCTCTGGAGGAGAGGGGGGAGTATTTCTCCCCTCCCCGTGGACGGGGAGGGGTTGGGGGTGGGGTTCAAATGGTAGCCGATACTTCATTTTTAAGCGTTAGTTCTCAGTATACGATCGCAGCAGTTGGTTTAGAGCCGGAAACCCTTCGTTTTGCGCTCTCCCAGCTGGCTGGCGCGATCGTCAGCTGTCCCGCTGACTGGCCGGAAGCGTACCGTTTCAACGTGCGAGAAAGCATCTTGGCGGCTTCTTTGGTGGCGAGTCCCGATCGCATTTGCTTTGTTGAGGAAGCGATCGCTTCCTTGCTTGCCGAACTGTCTTCCGATTTGCTAATAGAAAATAAAAAAGAACCGATCGCTGACTCCTTCCCACTGACAAATCCAAAATTCGATCGGCGGGGTGCTACCTTGATACTCCACACTGGAGCTACTACCACCGAACTAGCTTTAGTGGATTTACCTACGGATATCCAAGATCTAACTTACGCTGACTTCACCCTCCGTAGTTTTGCTTATGCAGGCTCTTACCTCGACCAAGATATTATCTGTCAGTTGCTTTTGAATCCTGAATTTGGTTCTTCACTCAGCACTCAAGATAAATTACTTGGTATTGACTTAGACTTGCCGCTAGCGGGTGAACCAGATTTGTCAAATCGCTATCTTTTACAACAGAGGTTAGAAAGTTCTACCTTTGGACAAACTCTGTTGGAGTCGGCACAATATGTGAAGCTGACATTGCCGCATCAAGACAGCTTGACATTAGAAATCGGTGCATACCGTTGGGTTTGGCGGCGACAGGATCTGGAAAACCGTGTTTTTACACCTTTTATTCAACGCCTGAATCGGGAACTGAACACCCAGCTAGCACTGCTGGGTATACCAATAGAAGCAATTGGGCAAGCCATTTGTACTGGTGGAACTGCCTTGTTACCGAGTGTAACCAATTGGCTGCGCCAAAAACTCCCCAACGCTAAAATTATCCATGAGTCAGGAGTTGTAGGGGTAACTCATAAGTTGTCTGTACAGGAGTCAGAATCTAAAATCCCAAATCCCAAATCCCAAATCCCAAGGGTTGCGGTGGGACTTGCAACTTTACCTCTCTATCCCCAAGTGTTTGATGAATCTAGGCAACAATACAGTGATTATTTTTTGCTGATGGAACTTCTACGGGTATTTGGGGAGGAACCCCTCTCGGTAGGGAGAATTATGTACTTACTGGAGCGCAAGGGGATTAATACCCAAGCTTGCCAAGGACGTATTTTGGCTCTTCTGGAGGGAGATCTTCCGCCTAGTCTCGTTCCTTCTGAACTCTCTGCGAGCCTGCTGAGTCAGGATTCGTGGCAAAATCCGGACTACAAGGCGCTTAGGGGTAAAAAACTGTTTGATAAAGAAGATAATCAAACTTATCGCCTTAATGGGGAATATTGCGATCGCCTGCGCGACTATTTGAGAACGGTGCTGGAGCGGACTAACCAAAAATTAGAGGAACCCTACGCGGTTTACTGGCTCGCATCGACAGCGAAAGAAAATACTTAGTTATCCTTTGGCTAAGTACAGGGAAAACGATACATCTGGTTGCGTAAAAATACCAAAACTTTAAAAATTAAGTCAGTACTTCAAAGATTGTGTAAAGTCAGTATCTTCACTCCTCTCGCCAGTGAAAAGCAAGGTTATATTGCATTTAGGCCAATAGACCCGCCCTTGAAGCTGACTGCGAGCTATGATTACATCTAACCTCTCCGGTATCTTATCCTTTAATTCTTCTCTTAACCGCCCATATCAGAATCGCTTATATAAAATTGGTTTGGCCAGAAAATCAGCGCATCCTTCAGTAAGCAGCAAAGCCAAGCGTCTGATTGACATTCTGGGATCTGTAGTGGGATTGGGGATTACTGCCATTGTCGGGGTTCCTGTTGCGATCGCAACTCAACTGGATAACCCAGGGCCCATTTTATACAGCCAAATGCGCTGCGGTCTTAACGGTCGCCTCTTCCGAATTTGGAAATTCCGGTCGATGGTGATTGGAGCCGACCAGATGAAAGATTTGGTTCAAAACCAAGCAACAGGTCATATCTTTAAAAATGACAATGACCCCCGCATCACCAAAGTTGGCCGACTTTTACGTCGCACAAGTTTAGACGAATTACCCCAGTTCTGGAATGTGTTAATGGGGGAAATGAGTTTGGTCGGAACTCGTCCGCCCACAGTAGATGAAGTTGTCAAATATGAAAGCCACCATTGGGAACGGTTGAAGGTCAAGCCGGGATTGACTGGCGAATGGCAAGCCAACGGTCGCTCCACAGTCAAAGATTTTGAAGAAATCGTTCGGATGGATGTAGACTACCAACGCAAGTGGTCGGTTGTCTATGACATCGGTCTGATTTTCAAGACTATCCAGGTTGTGCTGAGTAAAAGTGGGGCTTGTTAAACTTTTTTAGATAAGGTAAGTTGTTGCACCTATTGCACGGAAATGCAATAGGTGCAATATATTAAACATAAAAGTTTACTCCTTTCCTCTAGAATGCGATCGCCTATAGAAAAAAATTTTATTTAATTTGGCCCTACCCACTTCCTTATTCTTAATACAGCAGTAAAATAAATATTCAAATTGCCTATAGCGATGGCTTTGAAAAACTTGATTTACCGTAGAAATACCTAAGAAAGTGGCTAATCAGCGAGGCGATAATCCATCTAAATCAATATTCAGTAGTGGGTTTTCGTTCGAGCCATCCCTGAGTGAGAAAGACCGAAATTGGCAGGCATTTATAGGTGCAAACTTGGCAACGCCGACTTTAAAAGGGACTGACCTGCGGGGCGCTTACTTAAAAGGTGCCTATCTAAGAAAGGCTGACCTGAGACAGATTGACATGAGTGAGATCTGCCTGAGTTATGCTGACTTGATTGAGTCTGACCTCACAGAAGCTTGCTTGAATTTGGCTAACCTGACAGAAGCTTGCCTGAATTTGGCTAACCTCCGCAAGTCCAAACTCAGAGGAGCCAATCTGAGCAAGTCCAATCTGGTTGGGGCAGAAATGACTCAAGCCGACTTAAGGGGAGCCAACCTAACTAAGGCTAACCTGGTTGGGGCAAATCTGGAAAACGCCGACCTAACTGGGGCTAACTTGAGTGGGGCCGATCTGAGCGGGGCAGACTTGAAAGGATCGATCCTGAAAAATGCAGTGTACAGTCCAGCAACTCGATTTAGTGAAAATCTTGACGCTGGTAAAGCAGGGGCTTACTTGATTGCTCCTAAAGTATCTGCTCCAGATGTCAACCTCAGCGGTGTGGATCTGAATGGAGCGGACTTGAGGGGAATAGACCTGAGAAGGGCGAACCTGAGAAAAACTAACTTGAATGGGGCTATCCTGAATGGGGCCAATCTGAGCGGAGCAAATCTGAGTGGAGCCGACTTGAATGGGGCTGACTTGAGAGACGCGATGTTTAAAAAGGCGGTTTACTCTCCGGAAACGCAGTTCTCTCCAGGGTTTGACCCAAATAAGGTTGGAGCTTACTTAATTGCTTCGGAGGTGTCGCTTCCAGAGGTTAACTTGAGTAGTGTGGATCTCAGTGGGGCAGACTTGAGCGGCGCAAACCTCTATCGATCGAACCTATCCGGGTCTAACATGAGGGAAATAGACTTAACCGGAGCTAACTTGAGGAAGGCGGACTTGTCAGGGGCGAAAATTCAAGGGGCAGACCTGCGAGAGGCAAACTTGACGCAAGCTAGCTTGTGTCAGGCGGATCTCACTGAAGCCGACCTCAGAAAGGTAGATCTGACTAGAGCAGACTTGAGCGGGGCAAACCTCACTAAGGCAGATTTGAGAGGGGCAGACCTGACGGGAGCCCGTTTGAATCAGGCCAATTTAAACGAAGCTGACTTGAGAGGGGTGGATTTGACGAGAGCAGACCTCAGTGGGGCAAGCCTTAGTGGGGCAGACCTCACACAGGCAGATTGCACGAGGACAACGCTGGATGCTACGAATCTGATTGAGTTGACACTTCCACGGCTATAAACTTTGACCAAATAGCACTGTCTTGATGAGATTAACTTGGAATTATGTAACGCCGATGAATTTTGTCTCAAAGGCGATCGTTTCCAGTATAGCGATCGCCTTACTACTAACTGCGAAAACCAGCCTTGCACAACAAAGCAACCCTGACGAGGTAGCGGCGGCGTTGGAACTTACCTTGACAACAAACCAGCTAACTGAGGTGTTAGCCCAGATAGCTCAAGCACCCGAAGTGCAAGTAAATCCAGAACCATCTGGTGTTGCGCCCAGTCTAGAAACTGAGCCTTCTACACCTCAAGAAACGCCTTTTCAACCGCAAAACCTGCCATTGGTGCCCTCAGAGGCACGGAGATACGGTACAGCCCCGAATATTACGGTGATAACGCCCTCAGCTTATGGGAAATCTTGGGGGAATATTAGTGTTGGTGCGGGTTTACAAGAAAGAACTCGCTTTACTAATGAGGCGGATGGGGTTTTAGGCGTTGGGTTCGGGTTGGGTGATGCTCAAAAAGCGATCGGCTTAGATGTTGGCGTGTCAGTTACTGATTTGGATACCGCAGAAGATGGTACTCTCAGCTTTAAGCTTCACCGACAGTTACCTAACGATTTTGCCGTTGCTGTGGGGGTGCTAAATGCGATCGACTGGGGTCTTACCGATAGCGGGACAAGTTTTTATGGTGTGGTGACAAAAAGATTTCGCCTGCAAAATCGAGTCGATCGGCCCTTCAGTCAGTTGTACATTTCTGCTGGTATTGGTAGCGGACAATTTCGTTCGGAATCTAATATTAACGAAGATAATGATTCAGTTGGCTTTTTTGGCAGTGTTGCTGTGCGAGTGACCGAACCTGTAAATTTAATAGCAGAATGGACAGGTCAAGATTTGACGATCGGATTATCTGTTGTACCGTTCCGCGATATTCCTTTGGTGATTACACCAGGAGTAACTGATATCACTGGCAAGGCTGGTGACGGAAGCAGATTTATATTAGGAGTTGGATATTTAATCTCTTTTTAAAGACTGCTGACTGGGTAGCAATGAACAATGAACAATGAGCTATGAACAAATTACTTAAATTATCGTTACCTTTTCTTTTGACAATTGGTTGGATTTTTATTGCCGTCAAACCAGGACTTAACCAATCAGGTACTCAGTCAAATACCACAGTTCCTAATCCAATAGAAATTAATCCTCAACCAGTTGAAGGAAGACCAGATTCGCCACAAAGTTCGCTGAGCGATATAAAGATCGATCGCACTGCTTTTGAGCAAAATTTTCAACAAGCAAATTTCGCTCAGGCAGTGCAGATGTTTGAAGAACTTCAAGCAGTAGAATTTGGCAAATACTTCGGGACAAACTTTTTTGGTAAAACGGCTTCTCCTGAACAGATATCTCAGACTCTATGCAACTTGGCTGAAACAACAGGGAAAAAAGCGGCGCTACTTTACGTGGTCTCTCTAGAGAAACAACTCGAATTATTACTCATTCTCCCCAGTTCTACACCTTGTACTAAGGCTAAACAAAATAACAATTTTACCCTTTTTATTCGCAAAACTATTCCCGAAGCAAACCGCAAAATCATCCAAACAGTTGCCAAACAATTTCGGGCTGGAGTAACCGATCCAATCCTGAGTAACGATTACCGGAATTTTGCCAAACAGTTTTATCAATGGATTATCGACCCCGTACAATCAGAGCTTTCTGCTAATAAAATAGATAGCTTAATATTCTCAATGGATGCTGGTTTGCGATCGGTTCCCGTAGCTGCTTTTAACAATGGTCAACAGTTTCTAATCGAGCAATATAATGTCGCTTTAATCCCTAGCTTTAGCCTCACGGATACCCGTTACATTCCTATTGCCAACTCGCAAATGTTGGCAATGGGAATATCCAAGAGTACCCAGGATCAGTCTCCTTTACCGGCGGTAGCTGTGGAAGTTCCGACATTAGCTAACACTCTTTGGCGGGGTCAGGGATTTTTGAATGAGGAATCGACTTTGGATAAGTTGCAATCTCTCACCACAAAACAACGTTTTGGAATTATCCACATAGCCACTCATGCTGAATTTAGATCCGGAAAAGTAAGTGAATCTTACATCCAGTTCTGGAATTCTAAACTCAAGTTAGATCAATTGAAAGACTTTTCGCGAAAGTTGGGGTGGAATAAATCTCCAAAAGTAGAAATGCTTGTTTTGAGCGCCTGTAGAACTGCGCTGGGAAACGAACAGGCAGAATTGGGATTTGCTGGTTTGGCGGTTCAGGCGGGTGTGAAGACTGCTGTGGGAAGTCTGTGGTATGCCAGCGATGAAGGTTCCCTAGCACTGATGACGGAATTTTATCACAAGTTGCGATCGGCACCGATAAAAACTGAGGCTTTAAGAGAAGCTCAGTTAGGTATGCTGAAAGGACAAGTCAGGTTGCAGAATGGACAGTTAGTATTATCGGACAATCGTCGCGTCTCTCTTCCCCCAGAACTTGCGACCAGTAGTGATATTAATCTATCTCATCCTTACTTTTGGTCTGCTTACACGATGATTGGTAATTGGAATTAATTGGGAATTTCAAATTTTAAATTGAACCCGCGCTAGTAAGTAGGTGGGCATAATTAAACGTAAAACTGCCGCGCCCTTAGAAACCCGGTTTCTTGGAGAAACCGGGTTTCTGGGTGTTCAGTTTATTTACACCCACTTACTTATTAAGGACATGAGCAAGATCTGACAGTGCGACATTTGCGGTTTTCCCCAGAACCTTGACATTCCAACCTGCTGGTGCAAATTTGATTTCGTTCCACAACTCCCCCATCGTTAATTACCACTTTAGCGGTAAAAGAGTCTTGCTCAATAATGGCGTTATTTTCAGAAACTTCATACTTAAACTCGTTGTCTCCCTCTATCACCGAAAAGGTACGAGTGCGATGTTTCTTCGCGATCGACATATCGAATCTTTCAGAATATTGACCTTTATCATATTTTCTATTTGTATAAGGATAGGGATCGTCATCCATTCCCTCAGTCATATTCATGATTTTCACTTTTCTCCCCGGTGCAGGTGTGGTTGAGCTAGATTTGAATCGAGCTTTCAGTTGTTCTGGTATGAAGCCGACCCCAGGACATTGCCCAGCATAGGTAATGCTCCTAAATGGGAGCAAATCTGTTTCAAAACCTGTTGGTGTTTCTACTTGTAATTCTGCCGCAGTGGTACTGATAGCTAAGGCAAAAATAAACAAGAGTAAAATTGTTTTCGTTTTCAGTTTGGTAAAAAAAGCTCGAAAGCTTTTAAGTTCCATAGTTATTTTTTGGTAATTAGATGGCTAAGTAAGGTGGGTGGTGCCATCCTACTTATACCAAAACCGGGTTTCTTTGGTTGCCAAAGTTGATATTTCTTTGCTACCCGCATATTCCCGGTTTATGGCATTACTGAATAGGTATTCTAGAAGGCGGCGATGGTTGAGGGTTTATCTGTCTGTTAGCCACTTGGATCGCTTCTATGATAATAGGCAGACCAAACAGCAAAGCGAGACAAATAGCAATCCACTTGAACCAATTTGACCGAACCCGGCCTTTGGTTGGATATTCACAAGCAAGACAAATTTCTGCTTCTGTGCTGTTTAAAGTTCCGCACTCTTTACAGGGTTCTAAAGCCATTGCTCTTTTTACCTACTGTAGTTAGTTACTAGCTCAATCATACTTTTACTTCGATATTAACTAATTAGTTATTGGTGGAATTCCAGCCATATCAAGGATTTGGGGAATCAAATCTTCTCGCTTGACGGCCATCATGTGGACGCCTTGACAGATTTGACGTGCTAATTTGACTTGTTCGGCTGCGATCGCAATTCCTTCCTCTAACGGATCTGTTGCACTTGCCAAACGATCGATAATGTGCTGAGGAATGTTGACTCCAGGAACGCACCGATTGATAAATTCGGCGTTTTTAGCGGATTTAAGCAGAAAAATCCCAGCTAAAATTGGTTTATTTGTGCCTGCGGCTATTTGAGTCATAAATTTTTCTAGGCGATCGAAGTCGGAGATTAGCTGGCTTTGGAAAAACTGCGCCCCTGCTTGTAATTTGCGCTCAAAGCGGCTTTGCAAGCCCGACCAACTCGACAATTGCGGGTCAACTGCTGCACCGACAAATAGGTCGGTAGCGCCATCTGTGAGGGGTTTCTCGTTCCAATCCAAACCGCGATTCATTTTGTCGATCGCTTGTAGCAGACGCACCGATTCCAAGTCGAACACGCCTTTGCAGTCGGGATGATCCCCAGCTTTGACGGGATCGCCTGTGAGGGCTAGGATGTTGCGGATACCCAAGGCGTGGGCCCCCATGAGGTCGGCTTGCAGTCCGATGCGATTGCGATCGCGACAAGCTACTTGACAAATTGGCTCAATCCCTTGTTGCAGCAGAATTACCGACGCCGCCAGGGGAGACATCCGCAACACCGCTCTGCTGCCATCGGTAATATTGATAGCATGAACTCTCTTTTTGAGCAGTTGCGCCATTTTTACCATCTGGATTGGGTCGCCTCCCTTGGGTGGCGCGACTTCTGCGGTGATTACAAATTCACCAGCTTCTACTGCGGTGCGGAAAGAGGTCAAAAGTTTTGGGTATTGGATGTTGAGCATGAGTTCTGATGGATGAGTGTCTTCATCCTTTATCGTTCATTGTTCATCCTTCCGTCTAGTCTGATTTGCGCTCCGATTTTTCGGTATTGCTTTTAGAGAGGTGCGGAAAAACCAAGTGCGGCTTTAACTTGAGCTAGGGTATTGTTAGCGATCGCTTCTGCCTTTTGTCTTCCCTCGCGCAACACCGACTCCAGATAGCCCTTATCGTTCATTATTGCCTGATACTTCTCCTGGATCGGTTTGAGCGCATTAATCGTCGTTTCTGTCAGCAAAGGCTTGAATTGACCCCAACCCATATCCGCACACTCTGCCGTTACTTCTGCCTTCGTTTTACCGGAAAGAATCATATACAAAGTTAACAGATTGCGACTTTCCGGTCGTTCCGAATCATCAAACGTCAAACCGCGAATGGGATCTGTCTTGCAGCGTTTAATCTTGTATTGGATTTCCTCTGGTGTATCTAGCAGATTAATCCGACTTTGGTCTGAAGGGTCGGACTTAGACATTTTGCGAGTCCCATCAGTCAGACTCATTACCCTAGCGCCTTCTGCCCGAATCAGGGGATCTGGCAATTTGAGGATTTTTTGCTTCTTACCGAATTGATGGTTAAAGCGATTGGCAATATCGCGAGTGAGTTCCAAATGTTGTTTTTGATCTTCTCCCACCGGCACTTTATCCGCTTGGTATAGCAAAATATCCGCCGCCATCAGCACCGGGTAATCTAGCAAACCAGTATTGACATTTTCTCCCTGCTTAACTGCTTTTTCTTTAAACTGGATCATATCTTCTAGCCAGTTAATCGGTGTGATGCAATTGAGCAGCCAAGTCAGTTCGCTGTGAGCCGAAACATGGGATTGCACGAAGATAGTGGAATATTGCAGATCGATGCCACAAGCTAAATACAAAGCAGCGATTTTATAAGTATTTTCCGCTAACGCCGTTGGATCGTGAGGTGCTGTAATCGCGTGCAAATCTACCACGCAGAAGTAATTTTCGTACTGGCTTTGACCTTCCACCCAGTTACGAATTGCTCCCAGGTAGTTACCCAGGTGAAGATTGCCAGTTGGTTGGACGCCAGAGAGAACGCGAGGACTCGCCATAAAGTGCTGAGTGCTGAGTGCTGAGTAAATTACATCTTAGAGCCAAAGCGGGTTGTTCAAGCGTTCTCAAGAAAAATTCCAAAATTTTACCAAAATTGAGCGGTTTTTCTGAGTAAGCAGCAGTAGGCTTGGGTTTAACTATATTATCTGCCAGTAGATCCTCGTGGTGCAGAGGGGCAGAGGGGCAGAGGGGCAGAGGAGAAAAGAAATAAAAATGTTCTTGTATAAACAAAAGCATAACAATTCCCAAAGAGTCGTAGAGATGAGTTTCAAATTCCTAGTTAAATATTTGGTATGTTGTTGCGCTTTGGCGCTCTTTAAGATAGCGCTAAGCTATTAAGCATCTAAATCGAATACAAGGACGGGCAGGATGCCCATCCCACAAGAAGCTCAGAAAAACTGACTGTGAAATTAGATGCGTAGCAGCTTAAAGCGCAACAACATACCTGAAAAGCTACTGTGAAACTACCCTGCGAGGGTACTGCCAAAGCGCGATCGCATTTCGCAGAATAAAAATAAGACTTACGCAACAGTCTTGTAGAAATCCGGTTTTTCTACAAGGTTAGCCAAAAATAAGATTTTTTCCAAAAACATCCTGTTTCTAATGCGTAAGCTGTGGAAAAGTAAGCGCAATGAATGTTTCAATCTAACTCTTTTACCTAGAGAAGGAATTTGCGAGATGAAAGTGTTGAAAGCCTTAAAATCTATGGCTGTCATGGCCTTATTATCCGTTGGCATGACTGGGTTTAGTTTTCCTTCTGCGGCGAATGCTAGTTCAGTAGTTGCTCGTTATGAGCGTGAAGTAACTACATATTATGGGGGTGGATATCAAATTGCTAGCGCTGGAACAACTTGTCGCCGCGTCAGCACAAATGGTGGTCGGTTGAATGTCCGCAGCGTTCCTGGTGGTCGTATCGTTGGCAAAATATACAGCGGAACTCGTGTCTGGATTACTGGATATCGGTCTAATGGTTGGGTACGAATCACTGGCCCAGTTCGTGGTTATGTATCTGGCAGTTATCTGAGATCTTGCCGATAACGAGAAGGCCCGATCGTACAAAGGTAAGTTGTTGCGCTTTAGCGCTAAAGCGCAACAACTTACCTAAAAGGCGTCGAAGAAAACTTCCGTAGCTTCTTCAAGTGTAACACCATGTTTTTTAATGTTGCTTTGCGCTTTGTTAATGTAAATGAAACCAGAGCAATTAATTTTGTGTTTATGCAAAAAGATTAATAGTCTTGGTTTTAGCAGTGCGATCCACTACTGGATTTTCTGTAATTTCAGGTATTTTCAGACAAAATGAAACGCTTTCAATTTCCCAAGTAATCCATGCTGATGGATTTTCTGAAATCCCCTCTATCCAAAAGTTGGTTACGGGTCGATCCACTTTCGTAAATAGCCCGTCTATAATTTTATAAGCTGGCTTGAATCCCTTACCACTCTTTGGATCTCCTATATATTCAGCAATATCGCGCTCGGATCTTCTAACACCACTAAAACAGAGTTTACCTTCTGGTAAAAGCATCCGGTTTCCCGTATGATTTAATGGATGCCCCTCGTATAAAGTAATGTTTCGAGTGGGAATAATGATGGTATTATCTGTGATAATAGGATTACCGAAGTAAGCTGTATCCCACAGTTCTATTTCATCAAAATATCCATTAACGATCGTCTCCATAAGTTTGTACCTTTTCAAAAATTACTGTTCTGACCTTATTTGGATCTATTTCCCCAGCATCCGATCTCCGAAATTGTAGCATAGCAAATTTAGAGTATAGCCCCTCTTCCCGACTCCCAACTCGCACCAAACGTAAACCCAGTTTTTGCAATAGTTCTGTTTCTGGCACCCTTTCCTGACCTCTTGCTGTTCCAAATCTATATCTGTTATTGTAAGTGGCATTGATATAAATACGTCCTCCTGGTTTCAAAATTCTTGCTGCTTGTTCGAGAAATTCTGCTTGTGGCCCCGATACAATAATTTCTTCTACACTGTTAGCAGGAAAAATATTAGCTAATTCAGAAACATTTGCTCTGATACCTTGTTCGGCTATGAGATCGAAGTTGATAGCATCAGGAATCTGTGAACTGATTCCACCAAAAAGGTCTATAATAATTTTTTCGTTGGAATCTATTTTTTGAGTAATGAACTCTCTGGCTGCTTCTACATTTAATGGTATAATATTGGCACCTCTCTTCTTAAATACTTAATTCTAATCTTGAGAGGATTCTGGTTGAGGAATATCTTCTGATTTTTTATTCTCGGACATAGATTTTTTATACTTCCTCAATCAGTCCAAAATTTTTACGTAACTCGTCTACAGTTTGAGGTTTATTCGTCCGTTTTTTAGCACGTTGTAGAGCATCTAGGAGACGTATTCCATTCTCAGGTGACTGAAACAAATAGATGGTTTCAATCATTCTATTTAACTCATCTTTAGGAATTACAGATACGCTTTCGTAGCCTTCCCGACTCACAATTACAGGTTCGCGGGTGGAGATGACTTCATCGTAAATTTGGTCAAAGTTTTTACAGGCTTGATTGTAGGTTGTTTGACTCAGCATTTTTAATTCCTCAGTCTATTAGTTTAATCATATCGCATCTTCGCTTAAGGAGTTGCTCTTTTAGCTTGTGGGCGTTATAATATTATCCTAATCTCCTTAAATACTTAATTCAATGATTTTGACTGAATTATTACCAAAGTTGCAAGAATTATCTCGCGCTGACAAGTTACGGGCGATCGAGTTTTTAGCGTCGGAATTAGCGAAAGAAGAAGAGGCGGCACAGCAAAAGCCAAGTTTTTCCAGCGTCACCCTGTATAATTCGTTTGAAGCTGCCCATACATTAGCAAAATTAATAGAGGAAGACAAGAGAGCAAATAATGTTTGATGCACAAAGATTCCCTTTTATTGAAAAATTTGATGAGTTTGGAGTATCTAATTGGGTTCCATATCTACCGCTAATGCTTACTTATCAAGGTCGTTCTTTGGATGTGTTAGCATTGTTGGATACCGGGTCTACGGTGAATGTTTTGCCTTATGAAATCGGCTTGCAATTGGGAGCAGTTTGGGAGGAGCAAACACTTTCAATTCCTTTAGCTGGTAATATTGCTAGATTGGAAGCGCGTGGATTGCTTATATCTGCTACAATTGGTCGATTTACTCCTGTTAACTTGGCTTTTGCATGGACGCAAGCTAATGATGTTCCTTTGATTTTAGGATATTTGAATTTCTTTTCCGAGTTTGATGTTTGTTTTTATGGTTCTCAGTTAGCTTTTGAAGTTTGTCCGAAGCAACTTCAACAATAACAAATTTATTGGGTATTTCCATTTAATTTTTACAGGCTACCTCTTATCCAATTGACTATTTCCTCAACTAAATCGGGTTGACTCGGTGAAAAAGTTGGCAACGGAATATCTCCTTTTTCCCACACCACACAAATCGCATTATCAAATTTGCTGAAAGCTTTCAGAAATGGATCTCTAAATCCTGTGGGTGTGGCTGAGAGTGCTGTGGAATCGTAACTGGCGAACCCTTCCAGTTACGGCATCTCCCAGGTTTTCTCCCGTTTTTTCGAGGGCTTTGGTTGCGAGTACGGTTGCGATCGCGGTAAGTATAGTTATAGGTTCCATTTGTAAGTTCGATCGATAATTGATTACTTATTCTACTGCATCGGTCAAAGTAGGGGCACGGCGTCCGGGATATTTTGGTTACAGGAAAAAGGTTAATTAGCTGTGCTACTACACAACCACTCAAGCGTCCGGGATATTTTGGTTACAGGAATAAGATTAATTAGCTGTGCTACTACACAACCACTAAAGTGGACTGAAAAACCTTCTTAGTCCACTTTAGTGGACTTTCGCTATTAGCCTGCGATTTGAATCGCAGGCGAGTGAGGAAAGCAGGTGCAAGATATCAGCTAAAGTAGACTATAATTCTATACAAATCAACCATCTCAAATTGGAAATCGTAATAGATGCACCCAAGCAAATAGATACCGCACAGCTATCGCAAACTGGATTTTCTAACTCCCATTAAATCAGACCAATTGATGCGAATACTACCTGCCACATTAGCTTCACGCGAATTACCATTATTCAGATTGGCACCCACATAGTAATCTCAGATTAATATTGGCGTTGGGCGAGTAGGTCAACTGAGACGTGAGAGCGCGGGAACCGTTAAAGAAGCCTTTGTTTGGGTTAGCTCCATCGCCCTTTTTGCTACTTCATAACTATTGACTTTGCAGTAGTTCGCGATCGCAGCTAACGGTTTTAGCGATCAATGATTGAGAAGAGAGAGGCTAGGGGCTAGAAAAGTCAAAAGTCAAAAGTCAAAAGTCAAAAGAAAATAGGGGCTAGGGCTAGGGGCTAGAAAAGTCAAAAGTCAAAAGAAAATAGGGGCTAGGGCTAGGGGCTAGGAAAAAAGCATTGATGCAAAAGAGAGAATTGTTCACTTTTGATTTTTGACTTTTGACTTTTGACTTCCCCAGTCCCCTTTATCGAAAAACTGGGTTTAAAACCCCGTCATAAAGGACGGCTTTGATTAATTCTGTGTTAAGCTAGACTTTAGCAGGAGCGGGTATTCAACCTGTATAAAAACCCAGTTGCCGAGAGGCGGAGCACCTTGAAAACTGAAGATAGAGAGTTCTAGCAGGAAAAGCACTGCTAGGTAAAATCTTCATGCGTCAAGTACCAGAAAACCAATATTTCTTGGTTTAAACTGTAGGATAGGGCATATCCCAACAGACCTCTGCAATGGGGTAAAACGCTTGGGGAGAGAACCATCTCTGGCGAGTGAAACTGCAAGGTATCTAAGTTAAGTGGACTCGTTGAACCAAGAATCCCCGTCGCTTTAGCGCGGGGAGTGTCAATCTTCCCGCTTCATTTGCCAGGTAGCTGCGATCGCAGCTACTGCCCCAGCTATTAAGCCCGTACTCATTCCCTGAACCGTTCTGAGGACTGGATCTTCGGTTAGGCATTGGCTAGTGGGAGTTTCCGCTTGCCAGCACTGATTGCTCTCTGCCCAGCTGGCAGTGCCTCCCAATACTACACCGATCGCACTACAGGCCACAATATAAAGGAAGAAGCGATTGGTTTTTCTATCCGCAGGCCGATTATTTTTTCTATCCATAGGTAGATGTATTTTTTGAAATTGCTTGCTCGATCAGACTTAATATATTCTGCCCACAAAACGGATCGATGTCACTATCGCTTTGTTAAGAAATGTAAACTTATTCTGTAACTGGGGACTGGGGATTGGGTCACTATAGCTTTGTTAAGAAATGTAAACTTACGCCAGTTGAAGACGATTTTATACATAATACTTGGGGCCGATCGCGCCTGAGTTATAGCAAAGTGCAAGGTCAGCGATACAAACACAGTCCCCGCGTTGCTTTGAGCGTTTAATATTGAGAAGTTCGATCGCGGTGTGCTTCTGGATATGGGAGATCGTCAAGCGGTTTCATGGACTGTTTGCGACTACGGGGAGGTGTTTTTTAGGGGAGAGCAATTTTTGGGGCTGGATTCCTTAGCTGGTAATGGTTTGGGTGCGATCGGATGAAAAATCGGTAGTCGCAAACGCTACGATGCTTGCTGTGACTGGGTTTTAGCAGAAAATTTTTACAGGCTATTTACAAGCCGTCGCCTGAAATGGTACATTTATTCTTGGTAGTCGCAAATGAACCTCGAAAACTAAATAACGTAAGGCTTTGGAAGGTGTGCAGTTGAAATCACCTATAATCCCTTTCAGGGATTGAAACGAATTTTCAATATAACACAAACAATGCTTTCCAAGTTGAAATCACCTATAATCCCTTTCAGGGATTGAAACCGGTATTTTCTACCGCTGTGGCTGAAACCGAACGGTTGAAATCACCTATAATCCCTTTCAGGGATTGAAACACTATCAATGGCACGCGTGCCGGCCAAGAAATGTTCAAGTTGAAATCACCTATAATCCCTTTCAGGGATTGAAACTCAAGATATTTAAAGAAATCTTTGGCTCTACTTGGAAAGGTTGAAATCACCTATAATCCCTTTCAGGGATTGAAACTCGACGACAGTGCTCCGATGGATTTGAGTAGGGTTTAGTTGAAATCACCTATAATCCCTTTCAGGGATTGAAACCAGCTTTATCAGCAGATTGTTGAGGCAAGGAAGTATTTAGGTTGAAATCACCTATAATCCCTTTCAGGGATTGAAACACCACATCCATAATCTAAGATTGTTAATGGTGAAGTTGAAATCACCTATAATCCCTTTCAGGGATTGAAACAAGTTAGTAAGTGCTTCCTCATAAGAATAGATTTGAAGTTGAAATCACCTATAATCCCTTTCAGGGATTGAAACAGTCGCGTTAGGAAGTTTAGCGCTACAGACGGCCGATGTTGAAATCACCTATAATCCCTTTCAGGGATTGAAACTGGGAAAAACCCGAATTCAAAACGCTCAGGTTGGGTTTCGTTATCTCAACCCAACCTACCATGTTTTAATCAATTCGCAAATTAAAAGGCAGACGAGCATAAACGTCTAAAGGATCATTCATAGTTCCCAAAATGCTTAAATCTTCCCGCAGTCGTTCATAAGTAAGAGTCAGCGGATCGAACTGCTTCGGTTTACTAAAGTTTTCGCTAGCGCCGATCTTACTGCTAAAAAGATTTTTCAAAAGCCGTTCTTCCAAGCTGCGACTATTGGGATATTGTTCCAACTCCCAATCATTATCCAGCTTTGCTACCTTTGCAGCATAATTAATCGCACTATCTATGCCACCAATATCATCAACGAGGCCAATCTTCTTCGCTGCTAGACCTGACCAAACCCGTCCTTGGGCAATTTCTTGCACTTTGTTCTGGGACAACTTGCGCGATTCTGCAACTTTACCCACAAATTGATAGTAAATCCGATTCACAGAACCCTGGTAAATAGCCAGTTCTTGAGGTGTTTTTGGTCGGGAAATAGTTTGAGAGTCGGCATATCGACCTGTTTTCACCACATCCCAGGTGATGCCGTTGTCGTTAGCTAACTTTTGCACGTTCATCAGGAGTCCAAAAACGCCGATCGAACCAGTGATCGTATTGGGTTCGGCAAAAATCCGGTTAGCATAAGTGGAAATCCAGTAGCCACCAGAAGCAGCGACATCACCCATAGACACTACCACCGGCTTTTTCTGACGGGTAAGCCTCACTTCTCGCTGAATTACCTCAGACGCCGTAGCGCTTCCACCAGGACTGTTGACGCGCAGAACTACTGCTTTAACGTCATCATCCAGCCGTATTCGGCGCAGTTGTCTGGCTAAGCGATCGCCTCCCACCTGCTTGACGCTACCTTCGCCGCTGACGATTTCTCCATCAGCGTAGACAACCGCAATTTTGTTTTGAGATTGCCGCTTTTGGCTGAGCGATTTCTCAGCAACCTTGGCATAGTTACTCAGGCTAATTTGCCGGAAAAATTTATCCTTTTTGTCATTCCCCGTTAGCTGCTTGAGGTCGGAGACGACTTGATCGAAATAAGCTACTTTATCGACCAGACGGCTTTGGCGAGCTTGTTCTGGTTGCAACAAACCTTGATTATCTGCGATCGCTTGCATTTGTTGCGGAGTTAATTTGCGGCTTTTCCCCACCGATGCGCGAAATTCCCCCCAGATATCTCCCAACAATCTTTGAACCTGTGCCCGATTTTCGGGGCTTAGCTGTTTTAGTACAAATGGTTCAACAGCAGACTTGTACTTGCCAACTCGGATCACCTGAACCCCAACACCATACTTCTCCAATGCTCCTGTTAAGAACATGGTTTCCGAACGCAGACCGTTCATTTCCATCATGCCCATCGGATGAATTACGATCGTGTCTGCTACCGACCCCAAGTAATATGTCGGTTCATCCCAGTCAACATTATAAGCAATAATTTTTTTGCCAGCCGCTTTGAATCTTTCCAGTGCTTGACGGACTTCTTTGAGCGTTGCAAAACCTGCAACCTTACCGGCTGTTTCTCCACAAGCATCTAAGTAGATTGCTACTATGCGCTTATCTTTGGTCGCCATGTCGATCGCATCCAGGACGTTACGCAGCGCGATCGTTTCGTCGTTATCTTGACCCGATACTGCTTTCTGTATCAGATTTCCAGTGCCTGATGAGGGATTCGTATCCGTAATTCTCACAGACATATCGAAAACTAATACCGACTTATCTTTTACTTGTGGCACCGTATCTTTGGTAGCGGCAGAAATCAGCATTAAAATTAGTCCGCCCGTTCCCAAACCGAAAAAAATTAATAAACCTAAGACAGTGGCGAAGGTGTGTTTAAAGAAATCTCGCATATGAGAATAGTTTTGAGTTTTGAGTTTTGAGCTTTGAGTTTTGAGTTTTTTTAACTCTTGACCTTTAACTTTTATGCTAACTTCTGCAACGAGCCGGATTGTTTTAGGTCAGATAGCGTTGCATTGCCGGTGCAGAATAATACTGTGGTAATTTCTGCTATTAACACTTTAACCAAGCCGTGCAAAGCATCTTCTGATTCCGCAGCTGCTTGCAGAAACGGCCATGCCATACCGGCTATGTCGGCACCCAGCGCAAGTGCCTTTGCCACTTCCAAACCATTACGCAGTCCTCCAGAGGCAATCAGGGGAACATCTGGGGCATTGGCACGAATACTCGTAATGCACTCAGCCGTTGGCAGTCCCCAGTCTGCAAAAGTTGCTCCCAGCCGTCGCTGCTGGGCATCTGTTGCCCGTTCGCTCTCCACCTTAGCCCAAGAAGTCCCACCCGCACCCGCTACATCGATCGCGGCGACACCGACATCGATTAACTTTTGCGCTAGAGTAGCTGAAATTCCATTCCCGACTTCTTTGGCAATCACTGGCACTGGTAGCTTTTCGCAAAGTATAGCAATTTTTTGCAGCAATCCTCTAAAGTTCTTGTCTCCCTTGGTTTGAACGCACTCCTGCAAGGGATTTAGATGCAAAATTAGCGCGTTTGCCTCTAATAAATCAATTACTCGCAGACATTCTTCCAAACCATATTCATAGTTTAGTTGTACCGCTCCCAAGTTAGCAAAGAGGAGAATATCCGGCGCGACACTTCGTACTGCAAAAGTCTCAGCTACCAGGGGATTCTCTACCGCTACCCGCTGGGAACCCACACCCATCGCTATTTTGTAATGCTGCGCCACTTCAGCCAGACGATAGTTAATCTGACCAGCTTGTTTTGTTCCACCTGTCATTGAAGATATCAGCAGTGGCGCACCCAGTTTTTTGTTAAAAAAAGTTGTACTTAGGTCTATTTCATCATAGTTTAATTCTGGCAAACAACAATGGATAAAGCGATATAGTTCTAGCCCATTAGTAGTCTGCCTAAATTGCACGTCTTCATCGAGACAAATCCTCAAATGATCTGCTTTCCGCGCCTGGGTTTCCGTCATAATTCACAACTCATAAATTTATTCGCATATAAGTTTTAGAAATAACTCAGTTGTAGGTTGGGTAGAGGAATGAAAACCAACTTATTCGTCTGGTCGTGTTGGGTTTCGCTTCGCTCTACCCAACCTACAAAGATTAGCTAAATTTATCACCTTAAGCCAAGCTCAGGACTTTATTAACTCTACGGCATCCCGTCCATCGATATTCTGGAGATAAACCCTCACTTGTTCTTCCTTAGCTGTTGGCAACTGTTTGCCTGTAAAATCCGGATGAATAGGCAATTCTCGATGACCGCGATCGACCAGTACGGCTAACCAAATCGCTTCTGGTCTACCATACTCGATGACTGCGTTGAGTGCGGCGCGAACGGTTCTGCCCTTGTAGATTACATCGTCTACCAGTACAATAGTTTTCCCAGAAACATCGAATGGGATATCGGTTTTGGCAGGAGTTCGCAGACCAATGCGATCGAGGTCGTCTCGATAAAAAGTAATGTCCAGCGCCCCCACCGGCACCTCCACTTGTTCGAGCAATTCAATCTGGCGAGCCATTAGCTGGGCTAGGGGAACACCTTTGGTATGAATTCCCACTAATCCTAGTTTGGACAGGTCGCGGGCTTTTTCGATCACCTGGGTGGTCATGCGGGTGAGCGTGCGACGCAATTCTTGTGCTGATAAAATTTCGACAACTTGGGAAGGCATAGGGGAGTGGGGGAGTGGGGGAG
>Ga0163154_10001452_pt1 | contig 36632 bp, 36 predicted proteins | sample OliLakLV19MP9P1_FD_148649 | JGI IMG/M metagenome (GOLD analysis project Ga0163154, IMG submission 148649) | Freshwater microbial mat bacterial communities from Lake Vanda, McMurdo Dry Valleys, Antarctica - Oligotrophic Lake LV.19.MP9.P1 | ecosystem: Environmental > Aquatic > Freshwater > Lake >... | reverse complement strand
TTTATATATATCGTATTTATAGTATGTTACGGAGACGAACACATTCTGGAAACAAGCCGCTTGGTGGCCATCGCATCCGCCCGCCATCAGCTCGCGTGGATTCACCCATTCGGCGATGGCAACGGACGCGTTATCCGTCTGCAATCCCAAACACTTCTCATCCGCCACGGAATCGATAGCCACGGGTTGTGGACATTGTCACGAGGGCTTGCCCACTGGCGACAACGCTACTTCTCCGCTTTGGAAACAGCCGACCGTGGCCGACAAGGTGACCTTGATGGTCGGGGCAATCTTTCTGATGCAGCCCTGGCTGAATTCTGCGTGTTCTTTCTAGAAACCATGCTCGATCAGATCCAGTTCATGAGTGGATTGCTGGACCTCCCCGCGCTGCGCACACGGGTAGAACGCTATTTCCAATTCCAAGCCCTGCACCTGAAGCGATACCGCGAAGAACTCATGCGTGTGACGCGCACCCTCGTGGACGAGGGGGAAATCCCTCGAGCCCGCGTGCAGGAAATTACCGGTAAAGCCGCCACGGTGTCGGTAGAAATCATCAAGCTGGGACTCCAAGAAGGTTTCTTTGAAACGCCCAGCCCCAAGGGTCCTCTGCGGGTTGCGTTCCCGTCGAAAATTCACGAATTCTACTTCCCTCAACTATTCCTCGATCTTCCCGTCGAGACGGTTAGAGGTCATGCTGAAATTTGAGATATTTCGCCCCAGATCTCAGGCTCTAAAAAAAGAATCCTAATGGGGTGGCGTCAATGGCCCAGGGAATCCCTTTTGGATTCGTTTAATTGACAAACTTGTGGCGACCATTTGAGTGGAGTATTTATGCGAATCATCATCATAGGCGGCGGAATTGGCGGGCTTACGCTGGCGCATGCTTGTGAAAAGGAGGGGTTGGATTGGCATTTGTACGAGCGCGCTCCGGCCTTTAGAGAGATCGGCGCTGCTATCAGTGTGTTCCCAAACGCGCTCCGGGTTCTGACTCATTTGGGACTGGCTGAGGCGATCATCGCTAAAGCTGGAAGGCTCAACGCCGGATACTTCCGTAAACCCAATGGGACAATCATCGTGGGTCAGGATTTTTCGCGATACGGGTTGCCAATCCTATGCATGCACCGGGCAGACTTGCTGGCAGCTCTTTACAATACTTTACCTCAAAATCGAATTTCCCTGGGCCACGAAATCACGGGGATCACGGAGTCTGACTCAGCGGTCACGGCCTCATTTGATTCTCCAACTTTAAAGGCACAAGCCTCGGCGGATGTTCTCGTCGGTGCTGATGGAATCCATTCAATCGTGCGGAAACATGTGATTCAATCGGACTCGCCATTGCGATATTCTGGGTACACAGCATGGAGGGGGTTTACACAGCTTGACCCCAAGAAAGCAGATGAACTTGTGGCAGGAGAAACAGTCGGGAGAGGTGTTCGAATGGGGGTGGTGCCCATTGGAGAAGGGCGAACCGGCTGGTGGATTGCCGTAAGTGAAGCAGCAGGAAATGTTTATAACCCACAGGAGACCCGCGAGAGACTGCTCCGATTATGCGGGGATTGGCATTGGCCAGCCCGTGAGCTGATCGAAAACACACACGAAATCATAAAGACTGATCTTTATGATCGTGCGCCGACGCGTCAGATAAGTTCAAATCGGGTCATACTCATAGGTGACGCTGCGCATCCCACAACCCCCAATCTCGGTCAGGGCGGATGTTTGGCGATAGAAGACGCGCTGCTGCTGGTGAGGTGTCTTAAGCATGATAACACACTCAAAAAAGCATTTACGCGTTACGAAAATATGCGCTGGCCACGGGTAAAATCTGTGGTGGAAGAAAGTCGTCAGTTGGGAAGCGTTTTTCAAATGCAAAACCCTATTGGGTCAGCATTACGGGACGCTTTATTACCCATCCTCGCGCGGTTTTTCGGAGTAAAATCATTCGTCAAGTATTGGGACTACGACGCTGGTAAAGTGGAATTGCAGAGTCATGAAACATGAATGACTTAATTTGCATTGTGTTTACAAGCTGCGATAAATAGGATTTCGTGTATTATTGAGTAGCAAAAAACGGAACTGACAGGATATGAAGATTAAATTCACTAAGATGAACGGAGCCGGGAACGACTTTGTGATGATCGATAATCGGGACGGAAAGTTAAACCTTTCAAAGGAACAGATTGAAAAGATCTGCGACCGCCATCGTGGCGTCGGTGCCGATGGATTACTCGCGGTTGAACCAGCTCAAAATGGTGGTGACTTTCGGTTCCGCTATTATAACAGCGATGGCGGTGAAGCGGACATGTGCGGTAACGGAGCCCGATGTTTTGCTCGGTTCGCACGTCAGTTCAACCCGGGTGCAAACAATTTAAAATTGGAAACCATTGCAGGGATGGTTCAGGCCACGTTTGAAGGGGACTTAGTGCAACTCAACTTGAGTAATCCAAAAGGATTTGAACTCAATAAAACGATTGCCCTTTCAGACGGCAACTACCCTATCCACAACTGCAATACGGGTGTCCCCCACGCTGTGCTTTTTGTGGACGATGCGGACAAGGCGTTCCTCAGTAAACATGGGCCAGAAATACGGTATCATCAGGACTACGCGCCCAAGGGAACAAATGTAAACTTTGTTCAAAAAACCGGGGAAAACAGTATCCGCGTGAGGACGTACGAGCGTGGTGTTGAAGGCGAAACGCTTGCCTGCGGAACGGGCGTAACGGCATCGGCGATTGTTTCGCATTCGGTGCTTGGTGTTCAGAAACCTGTGAGCGTTTTGGTTGAAGGCAAGGATACGTTAACTGTTGATTTTAAATTGGATGGGCACATGGTCACAGAAGTTTTTTTAAAAGGTCCGGCTGACTTTACGTTTGCCGGCGAAATTGAGGTTGCATAATTATGTTTAGTGGGACTTATACAGCTATTGTCACTCCTTTCCGGAATGACAAAATTGATGTCGATGCTTTAGAACAACTGGTGGAACGTCAAATTGCCGGTGGCATTGATGGCATCGTTCCCGTGGGTACTACCGGAGAATCCCCCACCCTCAATATGGAGGAACATATTGAGGTCATAAGACTCAGCGTAAAGTTCGCTGCGGGTCGTCTCAAAGTCATTGCTGGCACTGGAGCCAACGCTACTTCAGAGGCTATTCATCTGACTCAGGAAGCCGAAAAAGTAGGCGCGGACGCTTCGCTTCAGGTTTGTCCGTACTACAACAAACCCACACAAGAGGGCCTTTATCAGCATTACGCCGCCATCGCGAGGGCAACAAAACTTCCGCTTGTGCTTTATAGTATTCCAGGCCGGTGCGGGATCGAGATTGGGCTGGAGACTGTTGAGCGGTTGGCGAATGATTTTACAAACATTGTTTGTATCAAGGAAGCCGGTGGAGCGGTTGAACGCGTGAGCGCCCTGAAACAATTAAATTTACCAAAGCACTTCACAATCCTTTCAGGTGACGATTCTCAGACCATTCCGTTCATGAGCGTCGGGGCGGTGGGTGTCATTAGTGTGGCGTCGAACCTTTTCCCGCTTGAGGTTGCCAAGATGGTGAAAGCCTTTGCCTCGGGACGCGTTCAGGAAGCTCTAGACTGGCACACCCGTCTTTATCCAGCGTTTAAAGACTTGTTTATCGAAACGAATCCATCTCCTATCAAAGCGGCTATGGCGCATAAAGGCTGGATCAAAGAAGAGTTCCGATTACCCATTATTGTTATGTCGGAATCCAATAAGAAAAAATTGTTCGCATCGCTCGAAAAAGCAGGAGTCCTCTAATGTCTTACAATATCATCATCGTCGGCGCACAGGGTCGCATGGGGCAAATGCTCATCCAATGCGCGTCAGAAGATAAGGGCCTCCACGTCCTCAAAGGCGTTGATGTCAATGCACCGGATATCAATCCGGAGATCAGCCAGGCTAAGGCCATCATCGATTTCTCGCACCACGACGCCACGCTTCGTTATCTGGAACAATGCCGAAAATATAATGTCGCGGCTGTCATTGGCACGACCGGTCACACCGAGACCGAGCGCGAAGGGATCCATAATTTCGCCAAGGATATTCCTATCGTGTACACGTCAAATTACAGCACAGGAATGAACACCCTTTTTTATCTAGTGAAAAGGGCAGCAGAAATTTTAGGGGACGATTACGACCAAGAAGTGTTCGAGATGCATCATCGGATGAAAAAAGACGCCCCGAGCGGGTCAGCCCTTTCGTTGGCAGAGGTTCTCGCCAGCGTTAAGAATAAGCCACTCAACGAATTAGCACGGCACGGTCGCCATGGAATGGTCGGAGCCCGATCACAAGACGAAATCGGGATCCACTCTTTCAGAGGCGGCGATATCGTAGGAGATCATCGGGTGTTTTTCTCCGCCATGGGTGAGCAAATTGAACTTTCCCATCGGGCCACCAGCCGCGAAGCCTTCGCACGCGGCGCCTTGCGCGCCTCCAAATGGGTCGGCGGCAAGCCCCCTGGCATCTACTCAATGCAGGATGTTTTGGAACTTGGTGATAGCCGAGAAGTCTAAGCAGTGATAAGGCTAAAACGAAGGGTGGCCTAAAGGCCCTTCGGTCCCAAATGCCCTAGCCCCTCGATCGAAAAATAATGAGATCTGCGGGTTTTTGGACATGATTCAATCTGAAGTTGGCTTTTTCCAATCTACAAGCAACCCAAGGGAAATTTGACCCACACATAACCCTGACGCAGTTGCGCCCATGACAACCTTTTGTTGCATATGCAACAAAAAGTCGGTCAACGCAACGGCTGCCATCAATGACCGTGACCATGTGGGTTGAGACACATCCCCGTTTGGAGTTGTACTCATTTCCCGCTTATAACTCAGGGTAGATCGACTACGAGAACCCCTGAGGGGAATCGGCCCGCACGAACCGCAACGCAGTCGCCCCAATGACAACCTTTTGTTGCATATGCAACAAAAAGTCGGTCAACGCAACGGCTGCCATCAATGACCGTGACCATGTGGGTTGAGACACATCCCCGTTTGGAGTTGTGCTCATTTCCCGCTTATAACTCCGGGTAGATCGACTACGAGAACCTCTGGCGGAAATCGGCCCGCACGAGCCAAAACACAGTCGGCCCCATGACAACCTTTTGTTGCATATGCAACAAGAATTAGGTGAATGAATCTGTAGCCATGAGCCGAAATGAGGTTTTCGGTTTCTTGGGGGACGTTGACATCTCGACACCCTTTTTACGGGTAGAAAGCGCAAAATAATTGCGGGGAGGGAGGAGCTCAAAGGATAGGGACATAAAAAAACCCGCCTTCTTTTGGAAGACGGGTTAAGAAATGAATTCTAATTCTTAGAATATCCAGCGAAGACCACCACGGCCCATAGCGTAGTCATTCAAATTGTCGACAACCACATAACGTCCGTCACCGAAGACAGACCAATTATGGTTGAAACGCCATTCGAGACCGCCACCACCGTGTCCGGAAGCTTCAGGGCCACCGGCAAACACTGCGCCGCCGCCACCGAATATATAGGGAGCGAGAGCTTGTCCGAGGAATTCCATCGGATAACGAGCAATCAAACTTGCGTTAGCATTGCCAGCTACGTCGTCGTTGTTTTCCCAAATGTCCCCTTCAATACCTACACCGAAGTGACGGGTAAAGAAATGATTCATTCCAATACCGCCACCGAAACCGTCACGGATCACTCCGCGATCAATGGCGCCGACATACAAGCCGAATACGTCAAATGATGTTTCGTTGTCACGGAACAATGATGTTTCAGTTTCAACACGTTCTTCAATGACTGGTGTACGAAGGTCTTTCATATTGTCACCGGCAATTGCGACGTTTCCTAACGCCATCGCAGCCACTAATCCTAATACTACTTTATTCATATACTAATTAATCTCCTATTGTTTGGTTTATTTCTAAGCGTTATAATGGGAGAATCATCTCCTTCCCGCAAGGGTTTTGTTGCGATTCTTTAATGCATAAGTCATTGTTAATAAGGCATTTTGCAATGATTTCACCGAAATAATTGCAACATGCAATGATCGGGTTGGAAAGTGGGCAAATTGCACGAAATTTACTATTCTTAAGTTCCGAAGGTTACTTTTGAAATGAACCAGAGGCGCAATTGACCTTTTAACTGAAATGGGTGTACTAATAGGTTTCGCATCAAATTATGAAACGTTCAGAAATCAATACCGTCATCGGGCAAGCTGCCGCCTTCTTTAAAACAAATGGTTGGACATTACCACCAGAGGCCCGATGGGATGTCACAGATTTCGGACTGCAAGATTTAAATCGGTACGGATTAGTTCTCATTAATCTGGCCGAAGAAATCGAGTATTGTGAAAAGCTCATGTACGCCCGGAAAAACATGACCACCCCCGCCCATTGTCATGCCAAGAAAAAGGAAGACATTATCGCACGGGCAGGAACGCTGATTGTTCAACTTTGGAAAGGCAAACCCTCGAACGACAACACTCAATCATTTACGGTTAACATCTGTGGCAAACCTACTCAAGTCGTGTCGGGAGAAAAAGTAACCCTAAACGCTGGTGAGCGTGTCACTTTGGTTCCCGGGATTTACCATGAATTCTGGCCCGAAACTGATGAATGCATTATCGGTGAAGTTTCAACAGCCAACGATGACCTCAACGACAATTTTTTTATCAACCCTGACGTAGGGAGATTCCCTGGAATCGAGGAAGACGAACCGGCCTTGATTAAACTCCTCAGCGACAAATAAACTAGGCACCTCCCATGAAACGCAAAGGCATTGCTATCGGTGGAAACTGGCTCATTGATTACGTTAAACTCATCGATGTTTATCCCTCCCAGGATACTTTGGCCAACATATCCTCCCAGTCCCATGGGAATGGTGGATGTGCTTATACAACCCTTAAAGACCTAGCGAAACTCGGCGCACCGTTTCCCTTATTCGGGCTGGGTCTCATCGGCAAAGACCCCGCCGGCCAGCAGATTTTGGATGATTGCAAGAAATTGAAAATCAATACAGGCCAACTGCGTCAAACTGATAAAGCCCCTACATCGTACACAGACGTCATGACGGTGACCTCGACGGGGCGTCGCACCTTTTTCCATAATCGCGGCGCCAACGCACGCTGGGCGCCAAAAGACGTCGATCTCAAAAAAATCCCAGCAAAAATTTTCCACCTCGGTTACTTACTTTTATTGGATCAATTTGATCAAACCGATCCTCAGTACGGATCGGTCGCGGCGCGGTTCCTTGCCTCGGTGCAGAAAGCGGGTTTGAAAACCTCGATCGACGCCGTGAGCGAAGACAGCAACCGGTTTCCTACATTCGTAAAACCCGCCTTAAAATTTGTAGATTATTGTATTCTCAATGAAATTGAGGCCGGACGCACCACGGGCCATAAAATTCGGACCTTGGACCAGAAGATTGATATCCAAGCGCTCAAGGATTCTACCGAGCAACTCCTGAGTTCGGGAGTCAGTGAGCTCGTTGTGATTCACTTTCCCGAAGGTGCTTATGCCATGACTAAGAAAGGTGAAACCCTCTTTCAACCGTCACTTAAAGTTCCCGGTGAATTCATCAAAGGGACTGTTGGCGCAGGTGACGCATTTGCGGCGGGCGTATTGTACGGGCTGCACGAAGGAGCGCCCTTGAAGAAGACGCTTGAATTTGGTGTCTGCACAGCCGCAGTTTCCTTAGCCCATCCGACTGCCTCTCATTCGATCATCAAACTTCCTGGAGCTTTGAAGCTCGCCAAGAAATTTGGATACCGAGGCAGTCTGCTTTAACCAATCTTAGCTTGTTAAAATCTTGAGATAAATGCTTTTAACCGTGTCAATACACGGTCTTTTCCGAGCACTTGAAGCATATGATACAAGCTTGGGCCTACAGATTTGCCTGACACTGAAACGCGGCAGGGATGAACGTAATCCTTGGTTTTTAACCCATTCTCACTTGCGGCCTCCTTAAGTCCTGCCTCCAAACTTTCTGCGGTCCATACGGGCAAGGCCTCGTATTTTGCAGTCAATTCTTCGAGACGACTTTTTGCGTTGGGCGCCGTGAGTGTTTTATTGAGTGCTTCAGGATCAAACACCAAATCGTCCTTAAAGAAATAGCTGGTCCATGCCGGTAAGTCCGAGAAAAGCTTCACTTTCTCCTGAACAATCGCCAAAACTTCGTGGATATAAGCCTCGGGTGTCGAGTCGGAAACCAGATCCGCTTTCATTAGGAAGGGTTTTCCCATTTCGTAAAACCGTTCCTTGCTCATAGCCATCAGATATCGTCCATTGATCCACTGCAATTTTTCGGCACTAAATCGGGCGTTATGCCGAACGATTCCTGGTAGATCGAACAGGCGGCAGACTTCTTCCATTTCTAGTATTTCACGATCGTCCTTTGGTGACCACCCCAGCAGACACAAATAATTCCTGAGCGCTTCTGGTGCGTATCCATCGTCTATATACGTTTGAAGCGAAGCCCATCGTGCGAATTCGGGACGCTCATCGCGCTTGCTCATTTTGCTCCCGTCGGAGTTCAATATGATCGGGATATGCGCGTAACGAGGGGGTTCGGCCCCAAGCGCTTCAAACAGGGCAAGGTGTTTCGGGGTATTGGACAAATGCTCTTCACCCCGAATGACGTGCGTAATTTTCATTTCCATGTCGTCGATGACATTCACCAAATGAAACACAGGTGACCCGTCAGAACGCACAATGACCAAATCGTTTTCGACTGTATAATCAAACTCCACATCACCGATCACTAAGTCAGGCACGACTATTTTGCGTTTTGGGATTTTAAACTTCACTGCCCCTTCGAAATCGTAGGCGTGACCTGCGTCCTTGAGTTGTTGCACGGCTTTTTTGTAAATGTCCGTGCGTTGACTTTGATAATAAGGACCACAAGGACCGCCGATCTCAGGACCTTCATCCCAGTCGAGGCCCAGCCACTTAAACCCGCGCAAAATTACATCGACCGCTTCTTGGGTATTCCGCGCGGCGTCGGTATCCTCTATGCGCAGGATAAACTTCCCTCCGGTGTGCTTGGCGTACAGCCAGTTAAAAAGAGCTGATCGGGCCCCTCCGATGTGAAGCATGCCTGTGGGGCTTGGAGCAAAACGAACGCGTGTTGACATAACCTGTTAAATCCGTGATTAATATTGGACGCAGAAGGTACCGATAACTTGAAAAACAGGCAAGCTCAGCGAAAATGAAAATCCTTAAACGTTCCAGCCTGTGCCCCTTTTGCCTATTAACTCCATGAATGTTTACCGCCGGGTCGCCCAATATTACAAACCGTTTACAGGACAAATCATTTTTTCCCTGTTTTTTGTGCTCGCCGGCATTGGCATGAACTTGCTCAAACCTTGGCCTCTCAAGTACGTGATTGACCATATCCTCCCCGGCAAGGTCTCTGCGGAATCAGGTTCTGGGGGAAGTTCTTTCCTCACCTTCGATTTTACGACGACTCAAGACGCTCTCGTGTTTGTATGTCTTGCGCTGGTGGCCATCTTCCTATTGTCGGGGGTGTTTAACTTCGTCAGCAACCTTTTGTTGGTGAAAGTCGGTCTCCGGGCTCTCTTAAAAGTCCGCACAGAATTGTACGCGGCTCTCCAGAACCTACCGCTCATGTTTCACGATCAGCGTAGAACGGGTGATTCCACTGTGCGCGTCGCGTACGACTCCCAAGCGGTTCAATCGATTTTTAACAAAGGGTTTACCAATGTGTTCGGATCGCTCATCACGCTTGTCGCCACGTTTATCGTGATGTGGCGGATGAGCGTTTTCTTAACTCTGCTCTCGGTCGCTATTCTGCCCTTGGTTGTGGGAGTCATTTATTATTTTGCAGATCGTATCAGGAAAGAATCCATGGACCTTAATCAGGAAGAAAGCGATGTGTTTTCAACCGCGAGCGAAGGTCTGGGAAATATTCGAGTGACTCATGCGTTTGGCCGGGAGGAGCACGAAGTGAATGCTTTCCAAAAACAAGCCATGGAGAGTCTGCAAGCAAACCTTAAACTCACCTTCACTAATGTGGCGAGTGCTTTGGCCATTAGCACTGTCATGGCCGGGGGCACGGCAGCCATGATTTATTTCGGAGCCCAACAAGTGATCTCCGGCACTATTTCTCTCGGCGACCTCACGGTTTTCCTCGCTTACCTTTCAATGTTGTACCAACCCCTCGAAGCTCTTAGCTACACCGCTTGGGCGTTGGAAGGGGCCGCTTCGGGTGCCCAACGATGCTTCGAAGTGCTGGATCAAACTGACGAAACAAAAGATCGCCCCAACGCTGTCGCACTGACTTCCACAACGGGTGCGATTGAATTTAAAAATATTTCGTTCGCTTATGCCAAAGGAACGCCGGTCCTCAAAAACATTTCTTTCAAAATCCCCCCCGGGAAAATTATCGCTCTGGTCGGAGGCACCGGATCCGGCAAAACAACTATTCTATCTCTCATCCCTCGCTTCTATGATCCAGCTGATGGGGGTATCTTCATCGATAACACGGACATCCGTGACCTCCAAAAGAAATCGCTTCGGGCGCAAATTAGCATCGTGTTGCAGGACACCATTCTGCTCAACGCAACCATTCGCGAGAACATTGCCTATGGGAAATTGAACGCTACTTTTGAAGAAATTGTCGAAGCGGCAAAGGGCGCCCAAGCCCATGAGTTCATCCTCAACCAACCCAAAGGCTACGATACCCCTGTGGGTGAAAGAGGCCTTCGCCTCAGCGTGGGCCAACGCCAACGCATAGGTATCGCCCGGGCTTTCCTCAAGAACTCACCCATCCTGCTCCTCGACGAACCAACAAGCGCTCTGGACCCGAGCACCGAACGCGAAATCATGGCCTCCATGCATGCTCTCATGAAGGGTCGCACCTCTCTGATGGTCACCCATAGGATTAGCACAATCATGAATGCCGACTTAATCCTTGTCCTCAAAGATGGCGCAGTCGTTGAATCGGGCACCGCCACTGAACTCCTCGCCCACGAAGGTACTTTTAAGGAGCTACACGACAACCAAATGGCCGAGAAAGCCTAATACCCAAACCCCCCAACATAACTCCCGACGTGCATTTTAACGGACCATATGCAAGCTATGATCTAGCTCTATAGTTCGTCCGTCCCCTCGAAGTCCTTAACATAAATTGACAATTTTAATTCAAACTCTAGTGTCACGGTTCTATGCAAAAAACCCCGTTAAGGCCATTGTCGGCCTCGTCTGTTCTATCGTCGGTCTTGTGACCTGTATTCTCGGCCCTTTATTTGGGGTCGTTGGCATCACCTGCGGTCACATTGCCCAAAGCCAAATCAAAAAAAACCCGACCGAACTCAAAGGTGAAGGTATTGCAATGGCGTCATATATTGTTGGTTATATAACCCTCGTCGCTTTTATTCCAATGCTTCTTCTGGCTGCGATTGCTGTTCCAAATTTCCTTAGGGCGCGTGCTCGCTCACAAGCCGCAACCATGGTTCACGACGTGCGCATGATTGAATCAGCGGCTGAACAGTATGCCATTGAAAATGGCCTACCTTCAGGCACCACCGTCTCCTTCGACAACCTCGTCGCTGCAGAATATTTCAAGCAAGGTTCGAAACTCAGCCAAGGCCAATCAGGAGTCCTTCTCCCGGCTGGATTAACGTTTGGTGATGTTTATCCAAGTATTCATCCCACGCAGAAACTGATAGTAGATCCGCGGCATCGCCAATTATTTGATCCAACTGTCAATTCGAGTGATCGGATTTTGGATAATTAGGAAACGACCAAAAGACAGCAATTAGTGCAGGATAGAGCTGTCACCACTTTCCACTTATCTCGTATTTGAACGATCATATGTTTGATATGGTTGGAGGACAATATGTCCGTCCCTTCGCGCTATATGAAGGCTCGTGTGTGTCGATGGCATAGACGGAAATGGCTGGCACACCGGCTGGGGTGCGGTTCATGTTTGGTAATCCGGTGGTGTCACTTCGCTCAACCACCGGTTACAGGCTTTCATACCTCCGGCATGGGAGTCACGGAAACTCCGTGTTTGCCTTGACGAGAATGAGGAAATTGCTCTTTGAAGGCCGGTTTTTATTCATGGGGATGGTCTCATCAAGAAATACAAACCTACCCATATTTTATTATCAATGAGCTTACCTTGGCGCGCTTGGTCTTTTGTCCATTGGTGGATATTCTCCAAGGGTATCTCATGAACTGTGATATCTTCGTGTTCATCACCCCCACCCACTCCGACTTTACTCACTTTTCGTGTGAGGAAAAATGTAATGAACTCATCTGTGAGCCCTGCCGAAGCAGGCCCTTCGGCGATCCACTCAAGATCATGCGCTTCATAACCGGTCTCCTCTTGTAACTCACGGGCCGCTGCGATTGCCAATTTTTCGTTTTCTTGACCGGCGACGTCCCCTGCCAACCCGGCGGGAAGTTCAATGACGGACCTACCCAGTGGGATGCGGAATTGTTCGACCAAGATAAGTTTATTGTCCGCCGTAAGTGCCGCGATCACGACCACTCCGCACACCTGACGTCGGGTGACAAACTCCCACCCATCGACTTCCACCGTGTTCAGATGACGCCCTTCATGGACTAGTTTTTTGTTTTCAGACATTTTGCTCCTTCATATCGATTTTGAATTAAAATAATTCTTGTGCTTTTACGAGGTAAACTACCGGCTTTGGTCGTTATGTTTTTAGGCTTTTGTTAAAGCTCAAATTTTATTCCCACTTTTAAAAACGCCTATATCTCTTGTTGTTGAACTGATAAAGCTTTGCCGTGCTGCGGGCCAAGTTTTTTTAGAATTCCTTAAGTTCGTCGAGCAAATCGGCATTCATAAATTCTTTCCGGAAGTTCCGTTGATCAAAAGATTAATCTAGAACTTTTTCGTAAGTTTTAGCAATTGGGTTAAACACTTTGACCTTGGAAAACGCGGGGGTTTGTGACACGATTGTAACGTGCCGCCGTTGGTTGGGGATCCATTTTGGAAATTGTTAAGCTTGCTCGTTGTGAGCGGGTGTCTTGGGGCGCTTATTGGATTGGAGCGTCAATATGTCAAGCAGGGGCAAGGCATGCGAACGTTTACACTCTGGGCACTCCTTGGATGCCTTTCAGCGTATGTTTCAGCTGCTACCACGCCGTGGTTTTTTGCGGTGAGTTTTCTGGTCACAGCTCTCCTCATTTCCACGCAGTACATTATGGAAGCACGGCCCACTCAAGGCGGCAAAGGTATCACAACCGAATGCGCGACGCTTCTCACATTCATCATCGGCGGCATGGTGTACTGGCGCGCCACGACCATTGCCGTGATTGTCACTGTTTCAATGGTGCTCCTGCTTAAGAGTAAAAAAACAATCCACACCATGGTAGACCGCTTTACCGAGAAGGACGTCCATTCCGCTCTCCAATTCGCAGTGATCACCGGAATCATCATGCCCCTGGTGCCCAATCATGATTACGGCCCCTACTTGGCGTTTAATCCTTTCAAAATCTGGTTAATGGTTGTGCTGGTGGTGGGGTTAGGATTTGCGGGTTACATAGCGATTCGACTGTTTGGAGCCAAAATGGGAATCGGCCTTGCGGGATTACTCGGAGGGGTGGCATCAAGCACCGTGACGACCATTGCCTTCAGTCGGAAAAGTAAGGAACAACCGGACCTCTCACGGCATTTTGCCATTGCCGTAATTATAGCGTGTACGGTCATGCTCGTGAGAGTAGGGATCTTGGTTCTCACGATTAATATAGACCTCATACAAAAGCTTTGGCTTTGCCTACTTGTGCTCGCTTCTCCCGGGCTTCTTTTTATTGGTCTACATTTGTTTCGAGAACGACAACGAAATTTACAATCGGACTCGCCTGAAATTAGTAATCCATTGACCTTAACCACGGCACTCAAATTCGCCGCGCTCTACGCCCTTATTATTTTCTTCACAAAAGCCGCTCAAGATTATTTTGGAGGAAGTGGGCTGTATGCCGTCAGTTTCCTATCAGGAATGACAGATATGGATGCCATTGCCATTACACTCAGCCAAATGGCGCATACGGGAACGGATCAAACTGTTTGTGCGCGTGGAATCCTCATTGCCGCCCTTTCAAACACCTTTTTTAAAGCCTGTTTTGCCATGTCCGTGGGTTCCCCAGAGTTGCGTCGGATCATCTTTCTCACGCTTGGAGTAACCTTATTAACAGGAATCCCAGCTTGGTTCTTGATCGGGTAAAAAGTAATGGAAGAAATCTTGATTCCGGGCGGTGCAGTATTAGCATGACGCCATGAATAACCCCGACCAACTTCGCGAATTGTTTCGCATGCAGGAATCACTTAACAAACGTATAGGGGTGGACACGTCCAGCATGACCGAAGAGGAGAAGACCAAATGGATCCTCAATTATTGCCGGGCTATGGGTCAAGAAATGGCGGAATTGACCGATAGCGTCCCTTGGAAATGGTGGGCCAAATATCAGAAGTTCGACGAACAAAACGCCCGCGTAGAAGTGGTTGACCTCTTTCATTTCCTTATATCGATGGCACAGGTTTTAGGTATGAGTGCCGATGACGTTTTTCAGGCTTATATCAAAAAGAATGAAGTGAACTTCAAACGCCAAGATTCGGGATACGCCACGAAAGATAACGAGGACAGTAAACATATTTAGTTTTTGGGTACGTACTCCGGCTTCTACGATTGCGAGGCCGGATGAACCACGACACACCTAGAAAGTGCAGACACGGAGCTTCCGTGTTTCCCCATGCTGGAGGTGGCGAAGCTGGGATCCCTCCGGGATGCATTCATCGTGGGGGCTGTGGTCCGGTGGTGTCGCTCGTACCTCGCTCAACCACCGGCTACAAGCTGGGAAGCCTCCGGCTTCAACCATCCCGATGCCGGATGTCACTATGAAGCCTCAGGCTTCTACGATTGCGAGGACCAATGCCGCGATGAAGCCTTCGGCTCCTATGATTACGAGAACGGATGCCGCCATGATCTTTAACGCCGACACGTCCATGGAACGCAGCTTTAAGAAGAGCTACGGCGGGGTTTGAGTTTTAAATAGGATCACAATGTCGTGGTCAAAGTGTGGGGCACTCCAATTGACTCATCGCTCGTGGACTTTGCTTCTGCCACTTACGATTATTTTAGCATCGCCATGCTCACCATTTACCCGGTTGGTAGGATCGGCGAAACCAAAATTTTCCACTCAACCAAATTCGAGCCTCTTACATTGTCGATGCAAACCAGCGGATTCCTTAAAACCAAATAAACCTATAGACTTCGATTTACCTACCAGTTTTAATACTATTTTATCAAAAATATGGCACAATTACCAAATTTTACGGTAATTTTTTGGGATAATACCCTTTTTTATCTAGCTATTTACCAAAAACATATTCTATATTTTACCGATGAACTCGGCAGAGGCTGTGATCAAAAAATTTGGTGGCCAATCAAAACTGGCCCGCATGGTTGGTAAAAACCAGAGCACGGTTCAGTACTGGGCATCCAAAGGAATCATCCCCTCGAAGTGGCAAGTTCTCCTTCTCAAATTGGCGCGAGAAAAATCGGTTTCACTGACACCCAGTGATTTTATTGCCCATGAATCCCTCACCAAACTCGGATCAAAGTCCACTGGGGGACTTACCATTTCCGATTTTCCCCAAGGCCATATTGCCCCCGCCCCACCGGCTATTGCGCCTGGAACTTATTTGGAAAGAATTAAAAAGGCGAGCGAAGGGTCTTTGGTCCTTTGTTTTGTGGGAGTGGGATCTGCCTTTGCGCGGAAAAACGACCAGACCTCACTGATTATCGCTAAGAATGGAGTCACTCTCCTTGTGGACGTGGGAACAACAACTCCTGCGGCCTTGCATAGGCACGGAATGCATGTGGGAGACTTCGATTATTATCATATCACCCACTCACACGCCGATCATATTGGGGGTCTGGAAGAATTGCTTTTACTCAACCGATACGTCAGGCGAAAAAAAACAAGAATGATCATCGCGCCGAATTACCAGAAGATCCTGTGGGAAAACTCGTTAAAAGGCGGATGCGAAATGAACGAGCCCACACTCCTTCGGTTTACGGACTTGGTCGATCCGCTCTGGCCGGAATGGTGTGGAACGCATCCACGGGAAACCTACTCAATAAACATCGAAGGCCTTCATCTCAACATTTTCCGCACGATCCACACTCCAGGGGACGTGACCCGATGGGAAGTGCCATTCTGGTCGACGGGACTGGTCATTGATCGAAAAGTGCTCTTCACTGCCGACACCCGGTTTGATGCGAACATCTTTACTGACTTGGATATTTCCCAAGTGGAATCCATATTCCATGATTGCCAACTCTTCAATCCGGGAGTCGTACATGCGGCCTACGATGACCTTAAAACGCTGTCGCCAGACCTTCGGAACAGAACTTTCCTGACTCATTACGGTGATAACTACGACCAATTTGACCCACGCGCCGATGGTTTTGCTGGGTTTGCAGAAGCCTTCCGCCTCTACACTTGGAAGATTGAGCAGTAAAGAAGAGCGCTTTGCCGAGAGCGTTTAAGGGTTCTTTTTAGACTAGCTCTTTGACGAAACAAAATACAAACACTCCCAGAGCTGCGGCACCGATCAAACGGCTCAGAATCACCTGATACGATTCCTGAAGTTTTGCAACGAAGCATCCAACGAAGGTGAGTAAGAAACTGGAAATGAAAAACCCGAGAAGGAACAGCATCGGCTGTGAACCCGATTCAAGCCCATGGGCATTCCCGTGAACCAAGCCGAACACACTTGATAATAATACGGCACACACCATTCCAACTTTAATTCTGGCAAGCAGGAGTGCAGCCCCGGCAAACACCGTCCCGATCAACACGGGTTCCAGAATGGGAACACTCATCCCCAAAAGGCCTAAGGTAAATCCAACGAGTAAAAGGACAAAAAAGAGTGAGACAGAAACCCACGCTGAGCGAGAGTGAAACAAAAAGATGCCTAGAGCAAGAAGCGCAGCGAGGTGGTCCCACCCCGATATCGGATGCAAAAGACCAGTGGAAAATCCTGTTTCATGGTTTCCAGTGTGGGCCTGTGAAACAGTGGTCAACAAAACCATGGTGACCATGATCAATAGTGAAATGCAAACGCGCCTCATGTTCATAGGTAAGTTCTAAAAGGTTCACCTCGGAAGTCAACACGGGCGAAGGGACAAAAGGGTCCTCAGGACTTTGATGACTAGTGTTTGGAAAGAAACAGACAGGATTGTTTGTCCTACTCTCGGCTGCCCTCAGGACCCACCCACATATTGGACTGAGAGATACGCTTATTCGCGTTTGCGAGGGAACCATTTGCTTTCGGAGTCCCACTCTTCGATATTTGAGGCGACACGAGCGAGGATAAAACAAAAGTCGCTTAGACGGTTGATGTACTGAACGGGCCGGTTCAAAACATCGCCAAAACCGGGTTGCGATTGAAGGAGTTCGACCATGTACGATTCACATTGGCGGCACACCCCTCGGGCCACATGTGCTTGCGCGGTCATTAAATTTCCCCGAGGCATAATAAATTGTCGCATTTTAGGAACGCCAGCCTCGGCCTTAAAGATGAGATCTTCCAGTGTCGCCACGGCTTCTGGTGCCAATTCAGGGATCTTGAACGATGGCGCGGACCCAGGCGTCGTTGAGATGACCGCTCCGAGATCGAATAAAGCGGGTTGAACCTGATTCATGATGTGCGTCACCATAATGTCGAGTATGGGAACAAGACTTTTCGATTCAACAGTAGTTCCGCATTCAGGGAATGGAGAAGATACAACAAGTCCCAACTGACAATTAAGAAGGTCTAAGGCTCCGCCGGTGCGAATGCGCAAATCTGATTTAGGTACTCGCTCTCCACTGAATAGCGAAGTGCTCCCGCGATCGCCGCCGCGCGTGACAATGCTCATAGGTCAGTTTTATTCTGTCTGCTGAATTTCTGTCCAGCCTGAGCCTGTTCTTTTCCAGTTGGTAAATTTGAACTGGATGGACCCCACTTCCCTTATCCCGCGAATTTGCTGTTCAATGAGCAACAAGAGTCGTTTGGCATTACCTTGGGCCGTTCCAGAATCCTGAACTTCTTCACCCTCCTTAGTTGTCGTGTGGCGATGTTGGTAATCAAAAACGTGGAAAAAACCGTCAATGTAAACAGACCGATTAATCACATCTACAGAGATCCGACTTGTGTCCACGTAATTTCGGACAAAAGTGGCCTCAACTTCCCTGAGAATTAATACGTCTGAGTTATCCATAATAGAGTCGGACTGAGTTCAACCCGTTTCAATTGTAAACGAACCCTGAGTTGATCGGTGATTTAAATTTATAGCAGTATTAACCGCCGATAACAAATACGATTTTCCCGCGTCTCCCACTCTTTCCCGCTTCTACGAGGGCCTGTGCAAACTCGTTTAAGTGAAAGGTCCTTTGGATGCTTAGCGTGAGCGCTCCTGATAACATCATCGTGCTTATGGTCGAAACGACCTTTTGAACTTCTTCAACAGGCGCCGTCGTGAGCCAAGCTGTGACCCAAAATCCAGTAAAGCTCAGGTTCTTAAATATAAGCAGCCCATTTGGAATTTTTAACGGCACACGACCCATGGCGCCATACGTGACGAGTTTCCCGCCGGGTGCTAAAAGATTGGCGACTCGTAGCGCGCTCTCGCCTCCTACTGCATTTAACCCCAGCAAAGGTTGTTCATGCCTCAACACCTCCTTGGCTGCTACAAACCCTGCTTCATCGTCCAAAAACACATGATCAGCCCCATCCTTCTTCAACTCCTCGATTAACTCCGGTCGCCGCACAAAGTTTATCGACCTGACTCCTTGCGCTTTGGCTAATTGAACCACACTCCGCCCAACGGCCGAATTCGCCGCGTTCTGGATCACCCACCCTCCCGACCTGACTCCTTCTATCATTTTAAACGCGGTGATTGGATTAATAACCAACATGGCGCGCTGGGTAATGGGAATATCGTTGGGGACGACAAAACAATCAGTTTCTTTAACAACCGTTCGATTAACCCACATCCCTTGGGCACCGGGACGAACAACTACCGTGTCTTCTAATTTAACCCTTGAACAACCTGTGCCCACTTGGATGACGCGTCCTGTCCCCTCATTTCCAAGGGTCGCAGGAAGGTTAGGTAACCGCCCATACTTTCCTTCGATGATATTCAGGTCTGCAGGATTTACCGGACTACCCTCCACTTGGATCATCACTTCCCAGGGTTGTAGCGGGGGCGCATCCCAAGTTTTCAGTGAAATCGTGTCTTCAAACTTACCAAATGCTTCAAGCAGCAATCCCTGAACCGCCATACCTTTTGTCATTTTTGAAGTATCCCACACGTCCCTATTATGGCACGAACGAAAATTGAAAATGAGCACGACGCTACCCCACCAAGCAAAAACCCTGCATAAGAAAACCTATGCAGGGTTAAAGTTCAACCAGGAACAAAAAGGTTAATTAAAACTGAAACAATGTCTGAACATACACAAAGTCAGCGTCTCTGGCTGCCCCTGTGTTACTCAAGTATGGACCAGCAAAGAAATGACTATACCCAGCGTGCAAGCGCATCCATTTACAAACGGGATACGTCGCAGTCAGATCAATCTCCTGACCCGCAAACCTATCAGCCCGATCGCGATTAGCCGTAGCACGCACGGGTGTGGTCGAATTTGCGCGGAACCATGCGTCGCTTGGGTCATCGAGAAAGAAAGCATGATAATCCAAGGTGAGCGCTAATTTTTCCACTGGAACAACACTGAAGTTAACCCTTGGATTATGCAAATTTCTCCACCCGAACAAATCCATGAATCCGTAAAACTTATGGTTTGTCGGGAATAAATTTTGGAAGGAAGTACTCTCTCCATCGTTCGGATCCTGATCACCGGACGCGTAATCATACCCCACGCCTATCCGTGGCCGAGCTTTTCCTGCGAAGGTGTACCCGCCTTGGACGAAACCAGCCATCGCGAGAAGATCTTTTTTGTTATAGGTCGCGTTTTTAATACTGGTATTGACTGAGTTGGATTCAATTTCACCGATCTGTCCAGCAACTTCAAATCCATAATCCCATGGACCTAATTGTCCTGGAACAGATTTAACTCTTGTTCCAATAGTCACATACTCGCCTTCTTGTGTCCCTGCTACGGTGTTCGGCAGGCTACTGGTCTCAAAGGTTGTTCCACCTGTGGGAAAACCCGAGTCGGTATTGTCTTTGTCCCGATAAAACACATAGAAATCGGTAGTTTGCTTTGGAATGTAATTCATCGTGTAATACACCCCAGCGAAACGGTCTTGGTAATCGGTATCATCAAAGTGGTGGCTCCGCATATTCACGGGCATCACTCCAAACGCTTCGATGTTCCAATTGGGTTGTTGAAACCGTAACTTCACGCCATCAAAGACTCGCCCGATGTTGTTCCAGTCAAAGGCTCCGACAAGGCGTTCATCACCATAGTTAAGCTCCTGTCGTCCAATGGTCGCACCGAAAGGCGATACCTTGTAATTAGCAACCGTCACATGAGCTTGCTTAAGCCCCATGCTATAATCGCCTTCAGATCCTTGAAATCCAGGATCGTCTGGTCGATTGGAATCTATTTCGCGGGAGTCTTGGCCTTGGACATAAGCATTAATCCAATCATTGGGCTTCACCCGCATCCCGATTCTAAAACGTTGTAAAAGCCAGGCGTCGTCTGTGGGCGAGTCTACCGCGCTGTTGAAGTCGAAATTGTTTTCGCGGTATTCGAATCTTAATCGGTTCTGAACATCAAAAACCAATTTGCCGTCAAAGAAACTAATGGGATCTCCCGGTTTCCACGAGGGGGCGTTGGGGGCGGGCATGCTGGATTCAATAATGGGCTGTTTTAACTGGTCGTACGCGTCTGCAGCGCGGCTATCTTGATAAGCCAAGAGGCCGACGGTCGCAAACACCATCAGGGTTTTCAGTTTTTTCATTGTTCAGGGTCCTTTCGGGGTCTTAGGTTACAGTTTGGTTTAGGTTAGAAAAGGTTGAAATTATTAGTGTGTCACCAACGCGGTTTTTGCTCCTGATGCCGAAGTAGCTGGGCTCCCAACGCCATGCTCAAGGAAATCCAAAAGTTCACCACGGTATTGGTAAAACCTTGCATCATCCAATAATTGTTCCCGAATCCGGGGGCGCGGGAGATCAATCTTCACAATTTTACCGACGGTCGCTTCCGGGCCATTGGTCATCATAACCACGCGATCGGATAAAAACACGGCCTCATCAACATCGTGAGTGACCATGAGCACTGTTTTTTTGTCGGTCTCCCAAAGCAACACGAGTTCCTGCTGAAGTTGGAGGCGAGTAATTCCATCCAACATCCCAAACGGTTCATCGAGCAGCAACATCTTTGGGTTCAATGCAAAGGCTCGCGCAATACTCACGCGTTGGCGCATGCCTTGCGAAAGTTCCGCCGGCATCTTATGCAAATCTTCCCCAAGCCCGACCATTTCGAGGGAACTAACAGCGATCAATTCCTGTTGTGCTTTGGAGAGCTGAGGTTGTACCTGCTGAATGCCAATCATCACATTCCGCAGCGCACTCATCCAAGGGAGAAGACAAGGTGCTTGAAATACGATACCGCGGTCGGGTCCCGCACCTGTCACCTCTTTACCTGCGAGAATAATGACTCCATCCGTCACATCTTGCAGTCCTGCTAACATCGACAACACGGTGCTTTTTCCACAGCCAGAATGACCAATCAATGTGACGAATTCGCCTTCAGCAATTTGGAGGTTGAAATCTTTTACAACTTGAAGTGGTCCCTTTGGCGTTTCAAAAGTCTTCCCGAGCCGACTGAAGTCTAAGTACACTTTTTTGCTCATAATCCAGGTACCTCCGTCATCATGATGTTATGCGTAAGCTCGGTCGCTTTTTTTGCTTTTGCCGCTGCGGCTCGGATATCACGAGGACCATTAGACATAAGATAGTGAATCACTTCCTTGCGATCGCGATGATACGCCGAGTCGCCATTGAGCAACTTACGATCACGTGGTCGCGCAACAGTGACTGGAATAGCTTCACCCAAAGTGGCGCCCGGACCAGCGGATAAAGGAATGATCCGGTCTGCAAGCAGGATCCCCTCATCAACGTCGTTCGTAATCATGAGCAACGTCGTCTTTTCGTGTTCCTGCAAACGGACCAACTCCTCCTGTAACTCGGAGCGAGTCAGCGCATCAAGCGCGCTCAAAGGTTCGTCGAGGAGGAGGATTTCCGGTTCCATCGCCAGGCCTCGTGCGAGTGAAACACGTTGGCGCATACCACCACTGAGTTCATGAGGTTTGCGGTTAAGCGCATGGCCAAGCTTCACTTTCGTAAGCGCAGCCACCGACCTATCGGTTACCTCTGCTCGTGAGGCATTGGGGAACGCTTGAGTCACGGCCAACTCCACGTTCTTGCGAGCGCACAGCCAAGGGAGCAGCGAATAATTCTGGAATATAAGACACCGATCTAACGATGGTCCATCCACCTTTTTTCCTCCTAATAATATCTCACCAGCGTCTGGTTTCACTAACCCACCGATAAGATTCATTAAGGTCGTTTTTCCGCTCCCCGAGTATCCCACGATGCACACAAACTCACCTTTCTCCATGGTCAAATTGATGTTTGTGAGAATGGGTTTCTGCACTCCGCGGAACGGGTAACTCTTACTGACATTATTTATTTCAAGGAAAGGCATAATTTGTTTCAGATAAAATTAGGAAAGGAATCCCGCGACACGCTTCTCACCAAACATCATGATTCGGTCCAAAAGAAAACCCACCAGCCCGATAGCAATGATGCAGAGAATAATGTGCTCATAGATCAGCGCGTTGTATTCCTGCCATAGGAACCCGCCCACCCCGGGGACACCGGTCAACATTTCAGCTGCGACGATGACCAACCATGCAATCCCGAGGGACAATCTGTACCCGGTAAACATGTAAGGAAGCGTCGCGGGTATATAAATGCGGTAGAGCATTTTGAATTTAGAGAGTTTGAGAACGCGCCCAACGTTAATGTAATCCTGAGGTACATTCCGAACTCCGATCGCCGTGTTAAGTACCGTGGGCCACATCGAACAAATGGCTATGGTAAACAATGCGGACGGTTCAGATTTTTGGAACAAAACGAGGCCAAGTGGCAGCCAAGCCAATGGCGAAATGGGTTTGAGCACTTGAATCAGTGGATCAAACAGTTTGGTAAAGAGTTTCGACATCCCCAATAAAAACCCCAGGGGCGTCCCGAAAATCAGTGCCAATGCGTATCCTTTGGCCACAAGCACAATGCTATACCAAGTGAACCGGAGAATGCCCTGGTCCATTTCCCCACGCTTTTCGAAGGGTTTAATAATATATTCCTTACTGACTTCCCACGTCTTGATCGGGTCAGGCAAAAACTTTGCCCAAGTTTTGCTCGATATATACCAGAACACGAGCACCAGCAAAAAACCGAGCATCGGCAAAAAAATCTCATCGAGTTTAATTTTCTTAATCATTTTATTCTTTCGTCGTTTGCTTTTCCCCACTGCCAGCCGCTCCAGAAAAGAGTGCTACACAAACGTGATGAGGGGGGAAATTATTGTTTTTATGACTACTGATGTATCAGCCGTTTTTTTAACCCGCCCTGATTGAAAAACGCTTATAGGAACCCCACTGTGAGCCCCACAAACATCGCCCTCCGCCACACATCACCGCGGCGGAGAGCTCTGTTCATCATTTGGATTTTCGCGACTGAAACCATTGGAGTGTTAGCCTTTGATTGAGTGCACAGGGAAACTCTTGGCGTACTTTTCCGGATCCGCTGGGTCAAAAGTGGAATCCATGAGTTTAAACCCTTCGCTGTCATTAGCCTTAACGGCGACACCGATTTCTTTCATCGCTTCTGCGTAAATATCGCCGCGCATCACTTTGGAGGCGATCCCTTCATAATCGGGCGTTCCTTTGACCAAACCCCAACGCCGATACTGCGAGAGAAACCACTTGGCATAAGCCTTAGACGGATAATTACAGTTCCGGTTTGAGAAGATCATCGCAAACGGATCAGTTTCCTTTTGGCCAGTCCCATAATCGTAATCGCCGCGCATTCTTCCCTCGATGCTCTTGGGATCGGTATTGATGTAGGTGGCCTTCGAGACAGTTTGGGAAACTTCGGTCAAATGCGAATGGTCATCGATATAAACACTGGCTTCGTGTAATGCTTTTAAAACCGCTTTCACTGTGTTCGGATTTTTCTCGGCAAATTCTTCAAGGAACGCGCACACTTTTTCAGGATGATCCGGCCAAATTTTCTGGGTCGTCGTGATCGTGTACCCAATCCCTTCAGTGACCGAGCGAGCATTCCATGGTTCGCCCACACAAAAGGCATCCATCTTACCCACTTTCATATTGGCCACCATCTGAGGAGGAGGAACAACGATGAGGCTCACGTCCTTATCAGGGTTAATCCCACCCGAACCCAACCAATAACGCATCCACATGGCGTGCGTCCCTGGGGGGAAAGTCATAGCGAAAGTCAACGGTTTCCCGCTATCACGTGCTTCGACGACCAGCGGTTTAAAATCGGCCGCGGTTTTGACACCCATGTTTTTATACTTAATATCAGCCGTAATCGCCTGGCCATTCCGATTCACGAGCCATGGCACAATCATTGGCTTTATCGGACTTCCCGCAAGGCCCATGGTCGAAGCTAAGGGCATTCCGAGGAGCATGTGGGTGGCCTGAATATCACCTGTGGAAAGACTGTCTCGAATGGCAGCCCAGTTTGCGCCCTTGCTGACGATAGAATTAATTCCATACTTTTTAAACAGCCCCTTCTCATGCGCCATGACAATGGAAGCGCAATCCGTAAGAGCAATAATCCCAAACTTCATATTCGCCACTTCAGGAGCATCGCTGGCGTACACCCCCCCGACCCAACCTTGAGGCAGTGATCCAAATAATGCTGCGGCACCGATGCCCTTAACCGCCGTCGTTAAAAAGCTGCGGCGCGTGAGTAGATTTTCGTTAGTTTGATTTTTCTTGTTGGGATTCATAGGTTTGGAGGATTTGAGGTGGTTTTAGGTTTGTCGCTTGATGCCGTTAGCCTGCCGAGAGACAGGAGCAAACTTTGGTGGATGAAGTTAATTGGCACTGAGCATTTTTGTTCATGCTCGCTGGACTTAGCTACGGACATGCCACGTGTTCAAAATGATCAAAAAAGGAATGCGCGTGTTTTTAGATGAAATGATGAGTTTCATTCATACACCGAGGATCTTGTGTGAATTCAGCTTCTTCCCACTTCTTCGGAAGGCGTTACTACGGCTTGGTTGATTAAAAATAAACGGGCGAAACTTTATTTAAATCCAATGGAAGGCGGGAATTCCTCGCGTGCTCAAGGCTCTAGATGGCTCTTTTTATCCAAGGTGTACCCTATAATCCCATCGGGATAGGGGATTTACATTTCCTGATCAGCATCTTCGTCAGGTGGAGCCAAAAATAAGCTGTGCGCCAAGTCATAGTCGGTTTGAGAAACATAAATAAATGTGTCTCGATCCAGATCGTCTGTGTTTCCATCTTCGTTTCCATCGGCAAAACGTTGTACCGCGTGAATGCCGTGTTTCTCAAGCATGACAAGGAGCAGCTCAGCATTGCAGAGGGGGCCGGAGTAAAATAACTTAAGGGAGTCCTTGATCATGTGCGTCAACCATGGGGTTTAAAGTAGGTTCGATTTACCGCAGGTTTTTCAATTTTCTTAAAGCCAGATAAGGATCCAATTTGGTTAATAAAAAGTAGGCGATTCTTTCTTTAAACTTTTGCAGTAACGACCTTTTCGTCCACTTTTCCAGCTCAATCTGATGGCTTCGCTCGAGATCACGATCAAACATCACGCGAGCTTGTTCGGCTAAATCCTTGTTTTCTATTCGTAAAAGGAGCTCGTAATTAATATGCAAACTCCTTGCGTCAAGATTGGAAGATCCCACATAAACGACATCATCAACGATCACCAGCTTTGCATGCAATATTTGAGGTTGGTATTCGTAAATTTTAATCCCCGCCCGTAAAAACTGGGAGTAGAGTTTATGCGAAGCTAATTTCGACAAGGCCACATCCGTTTTTCCAGCCAACAACAGGGAAACAGATTGAAGTCCGTGCGTGCGGGCCACACGTATTAGAAGTCTGCGGATTTTCCAGTTCGGTTGAAAATACGCACAAATGATACGCACATTTTTCGCATTTTCTAGATCCTTGGCTAACGAACTTTTGAGCGCAGATGGGCCGAAGCCAGGTGAATTTAAAAGGAGTTTTGCTGAACACTCAGCTTCAATTTCATGGCTCATAGGCCTTTTTAAATACTGAGCCCGCCCGTGTATTAATTCCGCGCGATCGAACGTGCGGTTAAAACATTCGGTAACTTGGCGAACGGGTGCCCCCTTGATCTCAACTCCAAGATCCCGCCATCCACTGTTTACCCCATCACCGTAGTACTCTGGAGCAATGTTAAACCCACCAATGTATGCTATTTTTTCATCGCAAATCATGCTCTTACGATGGTTCCGATAAGCCAGTCGTTTAAGTTTTAAAGGATTAAACCAACGGCAATCACCTCCAGCAGTGGTAAGGTCCTTCCAATAATCCGACCTCAAATCAATGGATCCCCACGCATCGATCACGATTCGTACGACGCATCCGCGTTCAGCGGCGGCGACTAGGGCGTCTCGGAAACGGTTCGCAATTTCGCTTTCAGTAAAAATATAAATCTCAAGGGATACAGAAACCTTGGCGCCCTCGATGGATGCAACCATGGCGTTCAGAGCTTCAAAGCCGGTCTCCAGCCAGCGATACGAACAGTTGTCAGAGGTCTCGACCGTTTCCACTTTAAGGAACCAGTTGCAAAACTTTTTCCGGAGGCCGTCCGATCACAGCCTTGTTGTTGACGACAAATACAGGGCGTTCAAGCAGAATAGGATACTTCGCAAGGGCCCTTGCCACTTCATGTTTTTCACTCCCCTTGCCCAATCGGGATTTATCATATTCCACTTCACCCGTGCGCACCATGGATGACATATCGTCGCCCAATTGATCCATTAGAACAAGCAGGTCTTCTTCGGACAATGGCCACTTCAAATACTCAACAACCTCGGGTTGAATGCCTTTTTTCAGGAGAATTTCTAGTGCACTCCGACTCTTCGAACACCGCGGGTTGTGGTAAAATACCATCTTATCAGCCATATAAATGCGTACCCTACCGCTGAAAACCAGAAGGTTGAAGGTAAAATTTCATTTTTCTTCAACTCTCCCGTTGACAACTCTTTCGCGACTGTTAGTTTCTACCCCTCATTTTTAACGAAACATCGATATGAAGCGCACGTACCAACCCTCGAAGACAAGCCGGAAACGCAATTTAGGATTTTTGAGCCGCACCCGGACTAAAAACGGTCGCGCCATCCTTGCTCGCCGCCGTGCAAAAGGCCGCAAGCGTTTGACGCCAAAGAATACGACTCGGAAGTTCTAATCCACAAGTATGGGTTTCGGTTTTCCTGCATCAGCCCGGCTGAAAACCAAACAGGACTTCGACTTGGTCAAAGAAAAGGGCTCACGCTTTACAGGTCGTCTCTGTATTCTTAATCTATGGAATAGCCCAGAGGTCCTCGATCGTAAGGTTGGGATTATCGTCAGTCGCAAGGTAGGATGTTCTACCACCCGCAGCCGCGCCAAACGTCTCCTCCGCGAATCCTACAGACTTAATCAACATAGACTTTATGGATCTTATCATATGGTTCTGATCGGGCGGTACCATCTCACCTCCCAATCGTGTGCCGCTGTGGAAAAAGAATTCCTTAAACTATGCGAGCAAGCCGGGATTCTTCTGGAATCATGATCAAAAAAATCTGCCTTTTAATGATTCGTGGATATCAGTGCTTGATCTCCCCTGTGTTGTCGCTAATTTGCGGCCCTATTAACGGGTGTCGTTTTACTCCGACCTGTTCCCACTATACTTACGAAGCAATTGAAGTGCATGGCGTCGTCAGGGGAATAGGCCTTGGAATATGGCGCATCCTCCGGTGCCAACCCTTTTGCAAGGGCGGGCATGATCCGGTTCCTCCGAGACAAATGGGGGTCCGGCGGTTCTAATTTTAGAAAGGTCATTTTGTGGATAAGAAAACTATTATTGTTCTCATTTCGTGTTTTTTAGGAATTTTTGCCTGGCAACAATTCGTCCTTCACACTTGGCCGCCCAGAAAAATAACTCCTAAACAAGTGATCGGAACGAACACCGCTCCGACTGAGGTGTCCCAGGCTACGAGTGCCCAAGGATCGAGCAGCACAAACACACCGACATGGACTCCTCAGAAACCAGGTGAAACCGGGGCCTCAATCGTAGCCACCCCAGAGGTTCGTGAGCCTGAAAAAATCGTGCAGCTCCAGAATAAATTGATTTCGATGGAATTCACCACGTACGGCGCAGGCGTCAAGTCAGCTTCCTTCCTTGCACACAAGATTAAGGAAAAGTCCGGAGACATCCCTGTGAAATTAAACCTCGCTGTTCCTTCACCCCATGGGGATATTCCGGCTTTCAGTTTTATCACGGGGGGAATACCCACGGGTAATGAATCGTACAAAGTAAAAGCTGCTGAGGAACAAATTGTCTTCGAAGGGCGCTCGGGCCCGTTCGCATTGAAAAAAACTTTTTCTTTCGAAACTCAAGATCCCTACCGCCTCCACCTACAAGTCGAAGTCACCAATACTTCTGCACATATCGTCCAGTTGAGCCGCTCAGCCTTGAACATGGGGCGTATCCATAAAATTGCGGATGATGAATCAACGCTCTTGCTGGGTCTGGATTATTACGTTGTGGATTCCATTAAACGGAAAAAATTCGATAAATTGCAAAAACAGTCTTTCGACGATCAACGTCCCATTACTTGGGCCGCTTTAAAAAACCAGTACTTTACCATCGTCGCTGAGCCCTCCGAAAAGTCCAACGGGATTTCGGGAAACGTTGCATCTAAGGTCAAAACTAAAGAAGATGTTTTCGGCAGCCTTTCTTTGCCAGACAAAGTGTTGGCCCCCAATGAAAGTATGACGGTTGAATACCAGCTCTACATTGGACCAAAAGAATACAAACGCCTCAAGAACGCCGGGCACGAAAAAGAAGATATCATGGAGTTCAGCGTTTTTATGGGTTTATCCATTGCCCCTTTCAGGTACATCGCTGAAATCCTCCTGATTGTCCTCGTCTGGGCTTATGGCTTGGTCAAGAACTACGGTTTGGCGATCGTCCTCGTCACTATTCTAATTAAGTTACTCTTCTGGTACCCCACGGGGCGCGCAACCATGTCGATGAAAAAAATGCAGTTGCTCCAGCCTAAAATGGAAGAACTGAGGAAAAAATACGATAAGGATACTACCAAACTCAATTCAGAAATGATCAAGCTTTATAAGGACTACAAGATTAACCCTCTCAACGGCTGTCTCCCTCTGCTCCTTCAAATCCCTGTTTTTTTCGCGTTTTACAGCATCCTCCAAAGTTCAGTGGAGCTGAGGGGTGCGGAGTTCTTGTGGGTCAATGACTTGTCTAAGCCCGATACGGTCATGCACCTGTTTGGATTACCCATTAATCCTTTGCCCCTCATTATGGGTGCCACCATGGTTTGGCAACAAAAAATCACCCCTACATCAATGGACCCGATACAGGCGAAAATAATGATGTTTTTGCCCTTGGTCTTCCTCTTCATCTGTTACAATTTTTCGTCAGGTTTGGCGCTGTATTGGACCGTTCAGAACCTTCTCAGTATATTACAGACTTGGATTAACCTGAAACGCAGCCCGGCGACCCTCGAACTAGCCACCCCAAAGATCAAACGCTAAATCTATCGATCTGCAGTTTATCTCAGAAGAAGTTTGAAAAAATGCCATTTGCCCTCTAATGTCCTTTCCTCGCGTGAAGAAACGGGCCCGCTCATCTAAAAAAATGCAAATTCTCGGGGGGGAATTTTTTCTCCTTGTTATTGACGATGGTCCTGTTCGCAAGGCTGCTCTGTCAGATTATGAGGTCGTTCAGAAAGATTACCTGAAACTCAAAAACCAGATGGACGGTTTTTTTCAAAAGGACCTACCCGCTTTCACCGAATGGATGAACCTCCTCTTTTGTAAGGATCTTATGGAACTTCGTAAGCTTGAACAAAAGCTTGAAGACACCAGTCGTTTCGTCGAAGAGGTCGAAATCATGGTTTTGTTTAGTGAGATTTCTTACAACAAAGCTTTCGACAAAGTCACTGAAGCCCATCGTAAAATGGAAGAGAACCGCAAAAAACGTCGCGAGCGCGCTGAATCGGAATCTGCACAAAACGAATCCGATAAACCCGAGGATGGTTCTAAAAAAGAGGGTGACGATGAGTTTGGCTCTTTCTTTTCAAGGTTCGAAAACAAATTCACAAGGCCTGGAGAAGATGATCTTGAGAGTGGGGTCACGATCAAGGATCTTTACCGTGCGCTCGTGCGCAAATTGCATCCGGACAAAAATGGTGAACCCGCCCCGGAATGGCGAACGCTGTGGGATCAGACCCAAGAAGCTTATCGGAATGGCGATTTGCATCGGCTCAAAAACCTGCTCGATCTCTGTGAAGTCCAGTCCTCACCGGGTTCAAGTGCAGTATCCGTGATGCGTAAAGTAACATCATTTTTGGTGCATTCGATCGGAGACCTCGATAAATCCCTCAAATACCTCAAAAAAGAACCAGCTTGGCGCTTTTTATCAAATCGAAATAAGGCCAAGCTTAAAGAGGAAATGTCTGGAAAAATTACAGAGGACACCAAAGAGTTCAGGGACCGTGTCAAAGAACTCGAGAAAACCCTCGAACGCTGGCAAAACCCCGGTAGGACCCGCTCCCACGATTTTGCGGCTCTTCGTCAATTCGGGCCCCAAAAAACATTCAACAGCCGTTTCTACAGAAGCATGGCCGTTGGCGCGGGTAAATAATTCCCCCCACGTTTTAGCCAATAAACTTGGAATACTCCTCGGCAGACATCAGTGTTTCAATTTCGTTAGGACTCGAAATCTTTATGGTGAACAACCACCCTTTCGAATAAGGATCGGCATTAATTAACCCAGGATCGTTGGTGACAGCTGTGTTGACCTCCGTTATTTCCCCTGACACAGGTGCATTAATATCCGAAGCCGCTTTGACTGACTCAACAACCGCCACTGCGCCGTCGGCCTTCGCGCTCGCCCCCACTTTAGGAAGCTCGACATAAACGACATCCGTCAATTCGTGTTGAGCATGGTACGTGATGCCCACGGTACCGGTCTGGCCGTCTACCTTGAGCCACTCGTGAGTTTTTGTGTATTTCAGATTTTGGGGAATGTTTGACATAGTGTCCTTTATGAAATGTTGGTTTATTTTTTTAAAAACGGTTTTTTTTCAATAATTGCAGCGACTCTCTGCCCCCGGACTTCAATTTCGAGAGCCTGCCCTATCCGCGCGGTATCAGCTTTAATATAAGCCAAACCTATACCTGTCTTTAAGGTGGGAGACATTGTGCCACTGGTCACTTCACCAACTTCTGCGCCGTTCGCAAACACTTTGTAATGGGCCCTAGGTGGGGCTCCAGGTCCAGACTGCTTAAAAGCTATCAATCGTACAGGCACACCCTTTTCCTTTTGCTCAACCATTTTGTCGCGCCCCATGAATTCTCCTTTATCAAGGCTCACAAAATACCCAAGTCCTGCCTCTAACGGGGTAAGTTTAGGCGATAAATCGTTCCCGTTTAAAGGATAACACATTTCAAGCCGCAAGGTATCACGCGCGCCTAACCCACAAGGAATGACGTCGCCTGTGGATAGGAGGGTTTCCCAAAGCTTTACGGAATGGGCCGCGGGAAAAAAGATTTCAACGCCATCTTCACCTGTGTATCCAGTCCGACTTAATCGTACGGGAATGCCTCCAAGCGTGAAGCTTACAATGCAATGTTTCTTCGGAAGCTCCGTCAAACCCAAGGTCGTCATTATTTCCAGTGTCCCGGGCCCTTGCAAAGCGAGCGCTCCTGTCTTGTCACTCTGGTTTTCAAGCGTAATGCCTTCTTTTTTATGGCGTTCAAGCCAATCGAAGTCTTTCTCGATCATGGACGCGTTCACGACGAGAAAAAACTCCGCGTCGTTAAGGCGGTAAACATACAAATCGTCAATGACTCCACCCTGCTCATTGCAAAGAATCGTATATTGTCCTTCGCCATCCTTAAGTTTGTTTAAATCGTTAGTTAACAAACTATTCAACCAAGGGAGCGATTCCGGCCCTCGCACAATAAATTCACCCATGTGCGAGATATCAAAGAGTCCGGCTTTTCCTCTTACGGCGGTGTGTTCCTGAATGATCCCCGCATATTGAACAGGCATTTCCCAACCCGCAAAAGGGACGATCCGGGCTCCTGCCCTTAAATGGGTTTCATAGAGAGGAGTCCTGCGAATGCGGCCATCGGTCATAGGTGCTATTAAAAAGGCCTAGCCGTTGGGTGTCAAACGCCGTTGTGTGCTTCACTTACTGCATTTTACTATTCTGGCACTTTTTTGGCTATACCTAGTCCTATGCCTTCCGAAGTTTATCTGATCGATATTGGATCCTGCCCGCAACTCCGAAAAATCCCTGAGTCACTGGAGTCCGAAATGACTAAAGTGGTAAGCGAAGCTTTTGACTCGTTTTCAATTATCAGAGGAACAGGATTTTTCGGTGGTAAAAAAGAGGACTCTTTGCAAATTAAAATAGCTTCCACTGATGCTCTAGCGATCATTCGCTTGGCTCTCCGATTGATTAACGAATTTAACCAAACATCCGTTGGTTTTCAGCGTCGGCACACGTATCACAATATAACTCAAAACTCCCTCATCTGTGCCGGAGTCGGTTTTTTGATTCGCCTTAAAAACGTGACTACCCAATTCAAGGAGGAATTACTGGCACTCTCAATTCCATTCAAAGAAACGTGTTCACTCGCTGTCATCAATTTAACTGCCTTAAAAGCTGATTCTCCTGAAAAGGCTCATGATGTCGGCAAGCTCATTGAAAAAACGTTCCCTAAGGCCGATTTTTATGCGTTTGACTCCACTGCTCCTGAACCGTTACCCAGTTGGATTGATGGGGAATTCGTAGAGGATGGAAACGGGCTTGTGATTTACGATGTTGATTAATTCTGGGCCTCCCTAGATTCAGGACCGCACGGGGGGTGGCTTTGGAACAAGGGAAGATTTCCTCGTGAACGAGATTTTATCCTGTTCAGCAGGTTTCTGGCTTACCTCAACAGCTGGCTTGGTTTCTTTAGGAGCACTAGGGACTTCACTAACTTCCTTTTTCTCGCGATCTGCTTCTTTTTTCGGAAGGAGAGATTCCATCTCGGATACACGTTTCAAGAGGTCCTGCGCACGATCGTTGTCTGGGTCGAGGGCTAACGCTCGGCGCACTTTTGCAGACACCTCCCCAAGGTCGCCACGCTCAAAAAGGTTTGATGCTTCGGATAACAAGGCGTCAGCTTCTTTTCTGTTCTGGGCGACATCATGAATTTTTTGTAATTCTACGTGTTTCTGCTTTAGTGCAGGCAATTGACTCAAAAGATCCATCCCAGGTTTATGACTCGGGTGCAGCGCAATAAGCCCGTTCAATCGGGTTTGAGCCTCATCGAACCGCTTTTCCTCTAAAAGCTTTTTGACCTCAACCATCCCTGCTTCAATTTGTCGAACGGCAACACTCTCTTGCAAAAGGTGCCGCGCTCTTTGCAACAGATTGATCGTCTGCTCGTCATCAGGGAGTAACGACAATAACTCCGAGCATCGGGTCACAGCTTCTTTGTAGTTCAATTCTTTGAAATGAGTTTCGATGTCAGCCCGGAGGAGCTTAATCCTTTCCTCCTTCTTCCTTTGGTCAATGAGCGCTGCATTTGCTTTGTGTTTTTGAGTTGCGGCTCTTACCTCTTCCATTACTTTATCGACCCGCCCTCTTTCAAAATCAAAGATGAACAGCGGTTGCAAAAGCTCCTCTGCCTTTGAATAGTCGCCCCTGTCCATTGCTTGCTTCACATTCACCAATGCTAAATCTACAGCCTGTCGCTGTTCTTCGGCCTCCTTTTTAAGCCGTGACTGATCATCGAGCGCGTGGGCTTTTTTCAGCAACTCTTCATATTCGGGGTTCAATGGATCAATCGCCAATAACTCACGGAGCAACGGGAAAACCGCAGGAAAATCAGCGGCTTTAAACAACCCCTCCACCTCTTCCTGCTTCAATTTGCGGCGATTGTTTCTTTGATCCTTCTCAAGTTTTGCCAGTGCTTCGTCACGATGCCGCTTAATTTCCGGTAGGCGTCCAATAATCTTCTCAAACTGGTCGCCTTTATCTGCAAGCACGCGCAGGCTTTGCAACGTCTTTTCGGTGAGGACAAAGTCCCCCTGGTCAAGAGCTCGCGATGCCCGTTCAAAAAATTCCGCCGCTTGATTCGCCTCTAACTGAGTTTCACGTCTCTCTCGTAAATTCTGAAGGGCATGCGCATGCAACACGTTACTTGGTTCTAGTGCAATCAACTCGTTGATTACCTTTTCCGCCTGCTCCAGCTCTTCTTTTTTTAAATGCTCTTCCAAGGCGGCTTGCGCGTTAATAAGCTTTTGAATCTTACCTGTTTTTTCTTTTGAAATGGCCGCCGTTCTTCGCTCCTCTTGAAGGGTAGGTATTTTCGTGAGGGTTTGATTCCCCCATGGGTCCAGCGGCTCGATGGATAACAGACGAAGAACAAGTTCCAATGCCTTATCGAGATCACCATCCTCACTCATGACTTTCATCGCTTCGGCCCTGAAATTCTCCACCTGCTTCTGTCGATCGGTTGTGTTCTTTTCCAGAAGAATCCGTGAAAATTCAGCGCGTAACTTCGGAAGATCAGGCAACAGTTTACGCGCCTCAGGATGATCCGGCATCTGCTTTAATGCGAGTGTCAGATAATCCGAAGCAGCATCAAAATCATTCTCAACCATTTTTGCTGCGGCTTCTACCACACAGTGATCTGCTTGGGATTGTTTGTTTTCCTTCTCCACCCTACGTTGATAATCATAATGTTGCTCCCTGAGTTTGATCAGATTGGTCACCGTTTCCCTGAGCGTTTTGCTATTGGGATGCAACGCCATTAATTGCTCGCCTATCGCCTCAGCTTGATCAAATTCGTGAACCCTGATGGCCTCATACATTTGGCGTTTATACACTCGGAGGATGGCTGCAAGCGCGAGGTTTTGGAGATTGAGATCGTCCTCCTGACCCAATTGCATTTCGAGCCATTCGAAAGCCTCGGTTGTCCCCTCACGGGCCAACATGCGCATAGCAACTTTACGAACGGCAGGTGATTCATCCTTGAGAAAAAGGGTTAAATCTTCGGCAATGCGCTCACCCGACCCGGCGTTGGAATCGAGATAAATGATACAATTGACCACCACAGCTCGTTGCTCTGCATCGCGTGTATTCCAATATCGTTTTAAGAGTTCGCGGCGAGTCGCAATAACCCTCGATGGGGTCGCTACAACACGTGAAAGAAGAGACTGTAACCGATGAAAATTTGATTCCAAAAGCAGTCGGACAAGAATGACCTGGCGGAGACCAATAGGCAAAACACTATTGAATGCCAGACCCGTTAAAAATGAATCATGTTCTTCGGCCAAACTGCCTCCGTTTCATTATATCAGGACACGCCTGAAATATAATCTTGCCGAATTGTAATAGAGGACCACTGCCAGAACAATGATAAACCATGATTTTTTAAAAAACGGAGGTTGTGAGTTCGTGTGATCCAAAAATCCGGACTTTAGATTAGAGGAAGATAGGTGTATATTGAGAATAATGAAATTCCGAACAGTGAACCCAGCAACGGAAGAAATCCTGAACGAATATGAAACACTGAGCCCCGCTGCCATTCACGAAAAGCTTAATCAAGCCGCAGCAGCCTATTCTCATTGGAAAAAAACGGCTCTATCGGACCGGTGCAACGCATTGCGTAGATTGGGTAAAGTGCTCGCCGAACGAAAAGAAGAATACGCAAGGCACATCACTTTAGAGATGGGGAAACCCATTACGAGCGCGGTGGCAGAGGTCGAGAAATGCGCCTTTGCCGCTAACGAATACGCTGACCGAGCTACAGGTTGGCTTGAACCTGAGTCTGTTCAAGCAGATGGATTAGAACATATCGTTCGTTACGAGTCCATGGGGGTTATACTTTCCATCATGCCATGGAACTTCCCATTTTGGCAGGCGTTCCGATTTGCCATTCCCGCTGTTGTTGCCGGCAATGTTTCCCTCCTTAAGCATTCCAGTATTGTCCCAGCTTGTTCTATGGCGATCGAAGAAGCCTTCCTCCACGCCGAATTTCCATCAGGTGTTTTTCAGTCCATTCTCGCAGACCACGATTCTGTCAGTCGCCTGATTCTGCATCCTGCCATTCGGGGCGTTTCGCTCACTGGAAGCACTTCGGCCGGGAAACATGTCGCTCAACAATCGGGAGGCGCACTAAAGAAATGTGTTGTTGAACTCGGTGGGTCGGATCCATTTATTGTGCTCGATGATGCAGATCTTGAGTGGACGGCCAAAAACGCCGCCCTTGGTCGTCTCCAAAACTGCGGGCAAAGCTGTATCGCCGCCAAACGCTTT
>Ga0163154_10001449_pt1 | contig 36683 bp, 35 predicted proteins | sample OliLakLV19MP9P1_FD_148649 | JGI IMG/M metagenome (GOLD analysis project Ga0163154, IMG submission 148649) | Freshwater microbial mat bacterial communities from Lake Vanda, McMurdo Dry Valleys, Antarctica - Oligotrophic Lake LV.19.MP9.P1 | ecosystem: Environmental > Aquatic > Freshwater > Lake >... | reverse complement strand
ACACGTTCTGCCATGACTGCTTGTATTTCTCGCAGATAGATATCATTTCGCTCCCTCACCATGGTCTTCAATAACTCTTCGGCTTTACCTTTAACTTTCGAGCGGCGATCTCCTCCTTGCGGCTTGGTGTTATTGGTGGCGTTTCGATTTTACGCCGCCAGCAGAAACAAGCTGCTTAAAGCTAGTAATCTGCAGCTATTCAGATTAAGTCCTAAACAATCTTGAATGAGTCATTAGGGCTAGCTAAGGGGAGAGTTTCACCGTTGGTGAGGCTCTTTTTTCTTTAACCACATTCTCATCCCAAAGATCGCTCGCCCTACTCTGCACCAAGCGAGATTCGATCGCCCCATTAGCCCCAGCGATTACAGCCCACCAAACCACTCATAGCCTTGGTCTTCCCAGTAGCCCTTCATAGGCATCAACTGGTTCACGAAGGTGATTTGAGTGACCCACTTGCTCTGCTTATAGCCCAATTTGACGGGGGATGCTAGGCGGAGGGGTGCGCCGTTCTCGGCGGAGAGGGGTTGCCCATTTTTCTGGTAGGCCATCAATGTTTGGGGATGTAGAGAGGAGGCAAGATCCCAGCTTTCGTAGTAGCCATCCGCCGATTGGAAGTAGACATAGCGAACTCCTGGCTTCGGTTGCGCCAAGGCGATTAAGTCCCGCAGTCGCACTCCTCCCCACTGCACGATCGCCGCCCACCCTTCCACACACACATGCTGAATCACCATAGAAGTTAGGGGCAGTTTTTGCAGGTCAGCGAAGCTCAATTGCATCGGACGATTCACATCGCCATCTAAGGTCAGGCTAAATTGAGCGGGATCAATCTGCGGTGTGAAGTCGAAAGTGTTGATGAGCAGCTTGTCTGGCTCGATCGCACTCACAGGATATTCAGGAACCGGTCTTTGGGAAAGCATCAGGCTCTCCAAGCTCTGGTTCAGGGGTTCAGAAATTTGCCCGACCTGGTTGGAGAGCAAATTTGTGCCACAGCCCCCTAACAGCAAGCTAGCACCGGATAAGCCAGACCATTGAAGCAATTTACGACGAGAGAAGCCGCGCTGGGGAAGCATGATCATGGGTGACCTCTACAAGAACATCGATTTAACGAGGCGGAAGCTGCCGGCTTTGAGGGCAAGCAGAGAGTGAACCAGGGTAAACAGCAGCACGATCGGCACAGTGATGAAGTGAACCACCCGCAGATTTTGCCAGTTACCAAAGAGTCCTGAAAGCCAATGGAGTTGGGCAGGCTTATACATAGATAGCCCAGAGACGATCGCCAACAGCAAAATAGGAATAATAGCGGTATATACCAGCCGATGCCAGGCATAATTCTTACGCTTTTCGTTTTGGCTCACCTGCACCGCTTTCAGGTCGCCACCACTGGCAAATCGATGCTGCCACCGCCGCGTCACAAAGATATAAATGCCATATCCCAGCAGATTCAGTGAGTAAACCCACATAAAGGCAAAATGCCAATCGCGTCCCCCTGCAAGCCAACCACCGAGGGTGAGGAATGGCGGAAAATGCCAGCCGCCACGGCCGCCAAAGACTGGATTGGCGTTGTAGATTTGCAAGCCACTGGTCAGCATCAGGAGTAGACTGATAATGTTTATCCAATGGAACGCCTTGGCGAGAAAAGCCTGACTAGGCAGTTTTGCTTTACGTTTACTAGGAGTTGAGGCGGTCATAGGTTCCTTGGGATCGCAAATTTAAGCAGATTTAACGTTATAGAAGTGCTGAGGATACCATTGGAAAACTGGTTTGATCGTGGTTGAATTCTTGAACCTTAGAGTGGTAGAGGAGGAAATAGGGGAGCTAGCCAAAGCTGCACTTGCACATCCCAACCGAGCAGGATAGCGATCGATGTCATCACAATCATTACACCACCGATTCGTTGTAACGTTGCAGTATGGGTGCGTAAACTTAAGATTCGTCGGCTAAAGGCTCGTCCTCCATAGGCGATCGTTAGCAATGGTATCCCCGCCCCCAATCCATAAACGACTAGCAGACCCAATGCGCCAATGACCTGATGATGAACGGCCGCGAGTACCAGAATCCCTCCCAACACTGGCCCGGCGCAAGGAGTCCAGAGGAGTCCAAGCTGAGTTCCCAACCAAAATTCACCGAGTAATCCCACTCGTGTTCGTTCTTTTGTCCATCTACCAATGGGAAGATAGCTGAATAATCGGTAGCTCCAGGTTGGAAAGATGGCTAATAATCCCAGGATTAACAGGAGGACAATTGCCCCAGAGCGGAGCAGGGTCGCCAAACCAGTTAGCCAGCTTGCGGTGATACCCAGCAAACTACCAGCTACAGCAAATCCACTGATGAGTCCAATGACGAGAGCAACAGGCCCATAGCGGTGGGATTGGAGCGATCGTCCCACCAAGATAGGCAGAATGGGTAAGACGCAGGGTGAAAGGACGGTTAAAACACCTGCCAGGAAGGCTAGCCCAGTCGATAGGGTGGATACTGCCATCACGGTCTACCCTAATAGCTGACGGATGGTTTTCTCCGTCTGATCATAGGCTCCCTCGCCGATATGATCATACCGAATCAGTCCTTGACGATCTGCTAGAAATAGGTGGGGCCAATACCCATTATTGTAGGCATTCCAGGTCTTGTAGTCGTTATCGACAGGCACTGGATAGGTGATTTTATGGTGCTGCAAGGCTCGTTTGATGTTGTTAGCATCTCGTTCAAAGGCAAACTCTGGGGTATGAATGCCAATGACCTTAAGCCCTTTTTTGGCGTAGCGTGTATGCCATTGGACAATGTAGGGCAACGTTCGCTGGCAGTTGATACAGGAAAACGTCCAAAACTGCACAAGTACGACGCTGCCTTTGAGGTTGGCGATCGACAATGGCGCAGAATTTAGCCACTGACTAATCCCCTGAAATTCTGGCAAAGCCTTGCCAGCGGAGGCTACAGCAACTTCTGTGAACGTTGGTGAGGATGTTGTATTGGTGGGAGTAGGAGTGAGTGTGGCGATCGAAGTGGAACTGGCTTCTTTACTGGAAGCACATCCTGCGACAGTTGCAACACTAGCTCCCACAATTCCTAACCCAAGGTAATAGAGAAATCGTCGCCTTTCCTGTGATTTAGACATTTGTTGATCTCCTGGTTTATGGGAGTTTATAGCAGGTTTTATAGCAGAGATATTGCAAGCCCTTGTTCTTGGCTCTCAGGACACTTCACAAAACTCATATACTGCCACGAGGACTGTGGATTAAATCAGTTCAAGATATTGAAGATTTTGTGAGGGCGAAGCATACCCTTTGAGAAGCAAGCTACGGGCAAAAACCCATGAAACTCGATTAAAGCTTTTGCCCAGTGCTTCACCTCACAGGAAGATAGTTTGATGTTATTTAATTCACGATCCTAATGAGCAGAAGGTGAGGGTGATGAAGGTGGGGGAGCAGAAACCGAAGGTGCAGGAGTGGAGGGGGGCTGAACCGTGCAGGGTTGTTTATCGCACTTTAGCTCATAAAGCTTTTGGACATAGGGTTTCTGCCAGTTTAGAGGAACTTCCAATAAGGACTGTGTTCCAGTAATTCCTTGACCTACGAAGAGCAAGAGGGCAAAACAATTGAGAATAATATGGACATTGCGCCAGCGGTTTGTCCTGTCCTGATAGATGTCCCGCACGATCGCCAAGGCAAAAATCATCAACAATGCAGCCGCCATGCCGTAGTAGTAATGGGAAACATACCACTCAGATGTTTTGCGATATACACCGTCTTGACATCCCAAGATGACTAAGCCAGTTCCAGTTAGGGTGGCAAATACACCCCGCCACAATCGGGCAGTTGCTCGATAGAGCAGCGCTAGGGAGGCGATCGTCACCCCAAATAGGATGACAATCAACACAAATTTAAATTGACTTTTAGTCCAAGCTTGCTGATCCACAAGGTTACCGATCACATCTTTTGCCAGGGCTAGCAGCACAATTTCCATAACAGATCCTGTGAGCCAGCGACCGAATTGAACGTGTTCCTGCCCAACGCTGGGAGGAATTTTACTCTTTCCTTCACCGGCAGTTTGCACCCGGTGTTGACGAGTTTGTGCTGCTCGGTCAACCACAATACCGATTAAAGGAAACATAACAATTACTGCGATCGTTGGATGCAACAGCAGGATCATGTCCCTGAAATCCATACTAAACCTCTACCCTAGAGCGTGAGATTGACACCAACTCACACTATAAGGATTGTGAATTTACTAAGCTGGAGATGGGGTAAGAGTGAAACAGCCGAGTAGAAAACGTTGAATCTTAACCATAGCTATTTACTACCTGGTTCAACCCTCCAGTGGAACTGTTTTAGGTTCTTCAATTTAGTTATTCAATTCACAATCCAATAGCTGTAATTTATAGAACTAAGCGAGGAGTCGGGGTGTAGAATTGTCTTTCTGTCTCCCACTCCAACTCCTGCATTAAGTTCTCGATCGTTCTACTTCACTTCGCTGGCCAAAAATGCAGTCACCTTACCACTCTTCACTGCCACAACTACGTCGAAGGTTGCACAGTAGGCAAAGGTGACATTGTTGGCTTTGTTGTAAAGGTTGACCACCATGCCAGCGCCCCCTGGTTGAACGGCGATCGGCTCCAAATCACCCAGGAAGAAGCGGCGCAGTTGCTCACCATTGCCCTTCTGTCCTTTGTTCTTCGTCAGTAAAGCAATCTTCTGTTTGGCAGTCATGCTCGTTGAGGCAGGCTTACTCATCGAATCGCCAGGTTTGCTCATCGAATCGCCAGGTTTGCTCATCGAATCGCCAGGCTTGCTCATTGAATCGGTAGGTTTCATTTCTGCTGCATTAGCTTGAACGAGTTGAGGATTGATTGCTTTCAAAGGTGCATCCCAAACAGTGACCAAACCAAGTAAAGCAACACTGGCAACTAGAGAGGTAAATTTCATATCGTTTCGTGACTCCAATCTATTAATTCCTTGACTATTTGGAGTATCTCCCTCAACCCTGAATCCTATCTGAAGTTCAACTGCAAATTTTCTAAGTTTCTGTGTTCAATTCATTCAGGCAAAACTCAGCATTTTTTCAGGTTAGTGTGCTGGAGGTGCGAAGTGCAGGACATAAAGAGGCTAGTACAGCTTGGCAGAAGGTTCTGACCAGTTAGGGGGATGGTTTTGAGTTTTGAGTTTTGAGTTTTGAGTTTTGAGTTTTGAGTTTTGAGTGCTACCCACTTACTTCTGCCAGCCTGCACTAGTAGATAATGGCGCAAGTCTAGATGTCCTATAACAAGGGGCTAACAAGGGGCTAACAAGGGACTTAAGCCCCTTGCCTGAGCTTCGCGATGGCAACCTCACTTACGCCGCAGACTACTAGGAGACGACTAATAACCAATGATGCGTCTAAGAGGGTGTTTTAAAAGTGCTAGAGACTTTGCACTCGCCCCCCTTTTCATGTATACCTGAAAGGCTTTAAGGCCCCAATTCTGAGGGACTTCAACCTCAGAACCCCCCAGAATTGGGGGCAGGGGGGCGGTTCGGGCAACGATTCGTACCTTTTCAAACATCCTCTAAACTCGGAGCGGTAGAGTCACGGTAAAGGTACTCCCTTCTCCAGGCTTGGATTGCACCGTGATATTGCCGTTCATGCTTTCGATTAGGGTTTTCACAATGGCTAACCCCAAGCCGTGTCCCCCTGTTAAGCGAGAACGATCGTCATCGACTCGATAGAAGCGCTCAAAGATGCGATTTTGATCGGGGAGGGGAATGCCAATCCCCCGATCGCACACATGCAGGATGGCTTGTTTCTCAGTTTTCTCCAACCTGAGAACGATCGGTTCAGCGGGGTCAGAATATTTGATGGCATTGTCAATTAAATTAATCAACACCTGCTTGAATCGATCGCGGTCTGCCAGGACTGTTACCTCTGTGGTCATTTCCAACATGATGTGGCGATCGTCAAACACATCAGCCATATTTGCCATCTCTGCTACCACATCATTTAGCACCAGCGGTTCTAGATGAATGGGAATATACCCACTATCTGCCCGCGCCAGATCCAGTAAATCTTGCAAGAGGCGCACGGTGCGATCGGCTTCTGAAGCAGCAGTTTCCAGGGCTTCACGTTGGTAGTCGCTTAAGTTGGTGCTACGACGCAATAGGCTTTGCAAATAGCCCACGACTACAGTTAACGGGGTTCGCAACTCATGGGAAATGTTGCTGACAAACTGACGCTGCTGTTCCCAGCTATCGGAGAGTCGAGACAGCATCATATTAAAGGTTTGAGCCAGTTCCTTAACTTCACTAGGCGCATGGCGCAGTTGCAGTTTAGCCTCACTTAAATCTTCAACAGAGATTGCCCCCGCCATCTGGTTCATCTCTTGCAAAGGTTGCAGCGATCGGCGAATCCGCAACGTAATTGCTCCCATCAGCGCGATGATAATTAGAACACAAACGATCGCCAAACTGTGAATCGCCGCCCTTAGTTGGCGCTGATCATCGGTCACATCTTGCGCCATATAAACCTTGCCCAGTGAAACTCGCTTCACTACCACAGAACTAGCAGACAAAATTAGGTACTGATCCCTCACCTGATAAACTTGCGGCTTAGGCGGCATCTCTGCCAGGGACATTAACTCTGCTGTTTTCATCAAGGAAGGCTCTAAACCTGCCGAATGAGCTAATAACTTGCCATTGGAGCTTTTAACCCAAATTAGGAGACCGGGTACAGTTACGTTATCGATCGTCTTTTGTAGCCCGACTTCGATCGGCAACATTTCACTGTAAAGTTGCACATCGCGAGGAAAACGAGCGCCAATATACTCCACATTCTGCGTGCGCGTTTCAATCAGGATTTGCTGAATTTTCCAGCTAGTCCAAACCGCAAAACCCCCCAGGCTGAGAGCCGAGAGAGTTGCAATTTCCACAGTCAGCCGAAACTGGAGCGAAGACAGGTGAAGGTGTCTGCGCCTAAGCTGATGAAGTGTCGTCCAGAATTGACTAAGAGATTGCATCAAAAAATAGACAGGTGCCGCCAATCAAATTGTCCATCAAATAGTCTGATTTCAGTTTCAATAAAAATTCCATTATTTAACCTGTATCTCTAATGTAATCTCAAAGTTTCCATAGAAATGATGTAACGCTAATGAACGCATTAGTTTTTGCTGAGAAGCCGAAATCAATACCATTACATTTATAGAAGTCCTATCTCTCAAGATAGAGGCCAGATCCATTAACTCAAACGCTACACTTTAGGGATGCTGACTGCGGAGACTGAGCGCAGGGATCTATAGAATATACAGGCAGTAAACTATGGCAAATACACAGCTACAAACTGTAACCCTGGGCTTAAACGGCCCCCAGGTTCCGCCCCTATGCATTGGCACTTGGGCTTGGGGGGACAAACTTTTCTGGAATTATGGCAACGGCTACGGAGCAGCAGAGGTGCGACAGGCCTATGAGGCGGCGATCGGCGCTGGCATCACCTTCTTTGACACGGCTGAAGTCTATGGGTTTGGGGTTTCCGAATCTCTAATCGGGGAATTTATGCGGGAAACCAATCAGCCCGTGCAAATTGCCACCAAGTTTGGGCCAGCCCCTTGGCGCTGGTCAGCCCAATCTGTTTCAGATGCCATCACTGCTAGCTTGAAGCGATTGCAAATTTCCCAGATTGATCTGTATCAAGTGCATTGGCCCGTTAGCTTTTTGCTCAGCCAAAAAACCTTGATGAATGCCCTAGCCGATGAGGTGAAACGGGGCAGAATCAAGGCGATCGGGGTCAGCAACTACTCGGCTCAGCAGATGCAAGAAGCCCACCAACTGTTGTCCAGTCGCGGCGTTCCCCTCGCGGCAAATCAAGTCCGCTACTCCCTGATCAACCGCAACATTGAGAGTGATGGGATTCTTGACACAGCGCGGGATCTGGGGATCACCATCCTGGCCTACAGTCCCTTAGCCCAAGGATTGCTCACGGGCAAGTACAGCGCCAGTCAAGCCCAACTCCCCACTGGGGTACGCCAATTTGATTCCCGGTTTGGGCGAGAAGGCTTAGCGAAAATTGCCCCTGTCATTAACCTCCTGAGCCAAATTGCCGATTTACACGGGCGCACCCCTGCTCAAGCCGCCCTGAATTGGTTAATCGCCCAAGGTGGCGTGATCCCCATTCCTGGTGCCAAGACAGCCAAACAGGTGAAGCAAAATGCGGGAGCCTTAGGTTGGAAGCTTAGCGCTGGAGAAGTTGAGCAACTTGACAAAATCAGCCGATCGTTCAAGTAGTCTCATTCAAGTAGTCTCAAGGGGAAACTGGCTCTGTGGATGCCGATCGCAATTCTGCCAGTTGGGTTTTGCTAGGCACCAAACCCCCAGGACGCACAATCATCACCAGAACCAAGGTCAGCCCAAACAAAAACAAGCGCATCTGGATGGGGTCCAGACTCGTAGCTAAAAAGTCCTTCAACTGCGGGTTGCTGATGTTGGGCAACACAGAGACATTGAGAACCCCCTTCAGCACCTTGGCCAGTTGGGGCAGGTAGAGGCGATCGGCTGCGGTGATGATGATCCCGCCCAAAACCACCCCAGTCATATTGCCCAAGCCACCCAAAATCACCATACACAACACTGTAATCGACACTGAAAAATCAAAGTAGTCAGGGAAGATCGTGCTGGTGTAGGCGGCGAAAAATGCTCCTGCAAGTCCAGAAAAGCTAGCACCCATGGCAAACGCCAACAATTTGGTCTGCACCAGGTTGATCCCCATGGCTCCCGCAGCCAATTCATCTTCCCGGATTGCAGTCCAGGCCCGACCGAGGCGCGAGTCTCGCAAGCGAGTAATCAGGAAGAAGGAGAACACGACGAGCAACAGCACCAAGTAGTACCAGGGAAAGGGGTTGCTGGACTGAAACAAAATGAAGGGGAGCGTTGGTGTGCCGACGGGGCCCAGTCCTTCTGCGCCACGAGTCAGGTTCAAGGGCTTGACACAGCCTACAAGACAAATGGCCAAGTCAGGACGGTTGAATAGTGTGGCGAGGAGTTTGGAAATGGGTTCGTAAATTTGCACCTGAATGAGATTGCGAAAGACAACGGGCACAATTTCCCCAAAGCCTAGAGTGACGATCGCCAAGTAATCTCCCCGCAACCGCAAAGTCGGTGCCCCCAGCAGCACCCCCGCCAATGCTGCCACCCCTGCCGCCGCCCAAATCGCAATCCAAAAGCTCCAGCCTAGGTTAAGTCCTGGAGCAGAGACAAATGCCGCTGTGTAAGCACCGATCGCGAAAAATGCCGCATAGCCCAAGTTCAGTAAGCCAGAAAAGCCCACCACAATGTTCAGCCCCAGAGCCAGGATGACAAAAATTTGAATCTGAATCACCGTACCAATCCAGCCCGTTTGAGCGAGGCGATCGACAATGGGAAAACTCAATAGCGTGAAGGCTAGGGTCACCAAGGTTGCTTGCCGCCTGCGTTCTGGGGTCAGACCCTGAATGGCTCCCATGAGCGTGGCGGCGATCGTGGACAGCCCCAACCCCGCCACCCCAAACGCTAAGGTCTGATCCAGGGGGAGGCTACGTTGCCCAGAGGCAGACTGAATCACCACACCTTGAGCAATACTGGCAAGTAGAATCCAAACTCCTAAAACCAACCCTGCGCTCCCCCCCAATCGAGCGCCCGTATTGGGGTTGGGAATACGCTGCCCCTGGCAGGCCGCCAGCCCTGCCCCAGTTCCCAGGAGCCAGCCAATCACGGCACTACTCCAACCCCCAAAAATCAATACGGTGAATGCCCCGATCGCTCCTAAAATGCCACTCGCCCTAATCACTCGCATCATGTTAGTTGATTCAGCCTGGTTGATTCAATTGGATTGCTACCGCTAACTTCTCACAATACTTCGGACAGTTGTTGTGGAGGTGCTGGGAACCCTTTTGTACAGCCAGTATAGACCCTCACCGTTCGGCTGAGCGCTCACGTCGAAGCCTAAATCCCTCTCCCCTTTTGGGCTTGTCATTACCAACATCTCTTAAAAAGCTTGGAGAGTGTCTGATAAATGCCCTAGACCTTGCACTCGCCCCCTTTTCATGTATGCCTGAAAGGCTTTAAGGCCCCAATTCTGGGGGACTTCGATCTCAGAACCCCCCAGAATTGGGGGGCAGTTCGGGCGACAATTTGGGACTTCTAAGAGGTTTAGAATTCACATTTTTGAGAAATCTTCGATTTCTCAAAAATGTTGGTAATGACAAGTCTTGGGAAAGGGACTTTAATCCGGCTCCCCTTCTCCCAAAAAGGGAGAAGGGGTTGGGGATGAGGGCTAGTTATCGCAAAAATGTCCGAACTATTGTTCTCAGGAGCATGGATTAAATAATAGATCCCAGTCCTTATGTAGGGGCAAAGCATTGGGCCGACAACCTCTGCGAATTTCAGAAAATCCTTGCCCCAATGCTTCGCCCTCAGCGCAACGCTACCCAACCCAAGATGCCAGGGGCGAAGAGATGAGGTCGATCGAATTTAATCTTAAAAAGGCGAAACAATGGAGCGATCGTCCCGATAGCTATCTAAAATCCTTGCTATTAATATTCTTTGGGGTACGATCCCTATCTCAAACCGGAGGCAATTTCTTGTTGCCCAAAACTTCTTCCTTGAAGGAATTGAACTTTTCTCCTAACTCCCGGCGGTTAGTGTCAAGCCAAAGGTAGCGATAGACAAACCATGCGGCATAGCTAATGCCAATGAGTTCAAAAGTGGGAGCTAGCAACGGAATATCATTGACCGCATCCAGGATAGCAAGAGTCAATTTAAGGGCAACGAAGGCAGTTAAAACTAAGCCGATCGTCGTAATGGGCTGCTTGTAGCTTCTGTAGAATTCCTGAAGACGATCTGGCAAATCTGCCAAGAAGATAGAAAAGCGCTCTCCTACTTGCTGCCATTGATCCGCAGCCGGATTCGCATCGTAGGCGGGGGGCAAGGCCAGGGGGGTGAGGCGATCGACATTACCATCTAAATCAAGGGCAGACTCCATCTGCTCCAATCTGGGATCGATCGAGGGAATGGAGTCGGCGCTGGAGGTACTGACATCAGTATATTCAGACTGTCTTACTTCAGGGTTCATAAATTTACACTATTAGGAGATTAAGAAATTAGGAATAAAGGTGCAGGTTGCAAAACCTATCTGACAAGAGGATATTAGACCCATCGATCGCTAATAGACATTAGCGCAAACAGAAAACTTTTCAAGCCCCATCTCTAATTTTTTACCAAGAACTACAAACTTAACGATCTACTCAGCCAAAACTCTCAAGGAGAGGACGAGTCAGGCAATTCTGGTAAAAATTAAGGTTCCACCTCATAATTTTGAATCTAGAGATGTTTTTCTTGGAAATAGCAACAGTACTTCAACTTATAAACCAGCTTTGAACGTTTTTCAAACCTCCTTAAGAAGGATGTAGACTCCAACATTGGCACTGGGCATCCACTATTATTAAATTAAGTGCGTGAGTTGGAGCTAGGGCTAAATCACGGATTACAGTAATACATTATTTGCCCTCACAGCATCCCTGCTTTGTTGACCTGCCCACCAGACTTAGATAACTCTTAAACGTAGCAATGCCTAGAACTCAACGCAACGATAACTTCATTGATAAAAGCTTCACGGTCATGGCAGATATCATCCTCAAGGTGATGCCAACCAATAAAAAAGCCAAAGAAGCATTTGCCTATTATCGGGATGGCATGTCTGCTCAAGCGGAAGGCGAGTATGCCGAAGCCTTGGAGAATTACGAAGAAGCCTTGAAATTGGAGGAAAATCCCACCGATCGGGGCTACATTCTTTACAACACCGGACTGATCCACGCTAGCAACGGTGAGCATGAACGGGCATTGGAGTACTATTATCAAGCCCTGGAACTCAATTCAGTGCTGCCCCAAGCCCTCAACAATATCGCGGTAATCTACCACTACCAAGGGGAGCGGGAAAAAGAAGCAGGCAATCTAGACGTGGCAGAAGACCTCCTCAGCAAAGCGGCTGAGTATTGGAAACGGGCGATTCGTCTGGCTCCCAATAACTACATCGAGGCGCAAAATTGGTTGAAAACAACGGGACGATCGCAAATGGATATTTATTTTTAAGGAGATTTCTGGAAAGGTTTATACCAGGCACCGGAAGGGCGAAGCATTGGGGCAAGAATCTGTTCAGCCATTCAAGATCTCTTACCCAATGCTTCGCCCCTACAGGAGTAACATCTTTCTCGGAAATCTCCTTATTTCTCAAGCTTTTTCCCAGTTAATCTCTTTCCCAATCTGCACCGTTATGATCGATCGCGAACAAGTCCGAAAAGTGGCCCATCTAGCGCGCCTAGACCTCACCGAAGCTGAGGAAGTGCAATTTACCACGCAACTCAGCAGCATTCTAGAATATATTGAGCAACTGAGCGAATTGGATACAACCAATGTCGTGCCCACCACACGGGCGATCGAAGGCAGCAACGTGATGCGGGCAGATGAACTGATCCATCATGCCGATCGTGAAGCCATGTTGGAATGTGCCCCCGATCGGGTCGGGGATTATTTCAAAGTGCCAAAGATCATGAACGAAGAGTCGTAACCTTCACCAATTAAGGTTTTGACAACAGATACCAGCGATCGAGGTACAACAACGCACGAGCGTGATCTCGAATGGAAATACCAGGAAGATATAATGTGTCTCCTGCAAAAGCTTCCTGTTCCACGGCAAGCTGAAATGCAGCTTCAGGGGTTACTGGTCGCTGATGAACATTGAACAAAAGATTTAATCCATCATGTGCGACTAACTCAGCCTTGAAACGGTCATGCCAGGACTGCAAAAGTGTGACTATTACCTCGCTACTTTTATTTCCAACCCCAAACCAATGGATGTAAGCAGGTGTCTCCCAAGAATTTGCTGTTGGTAGAAGAATCAGACTGTAATCAAATTCATCTGAAGAATTGTACCAGTCTAGGTATAGATCTTGAAGATCTGGAGGTGCAAGGGCCACTTCAGCAGGAAGATGACTTCTTTCCCAATCAAACAACCACTTTTCAACTTCTACTCCTATGTCGTTTGAAATCTCACCTGAGCAAGAAGGGAAAGCAGCAAACATCTCTTCCTTGGAAGGTGTTACTCCAAACTTCGCAGACATGCGCTCAATTTCAAAATCGATCGCTTCTTCCAGTAAAAAATGCCATTTATTCCGTTGATCCTCCTCTAGCTTTTGAGTAATATCGATTGTTTTAGATCGTTCAATAATGGACTCAGGAAAAACATTCTTATCTTCAGAACTATAAAGCTCATACTGAAATTCTTGACGACAGAATGGATTACTGCGAATAAGACACCCTGCCCAATCATAAAAAGGAGAGGAACTTTCACCAGCAAGCACAGGATACCTTCCGGTTTCATCCACCAACGATTTCAAAAGACTCCAAGCACGCAGGCTGTTTTCACCGTTAACTTTGATAGCAAAGGCACAGTTTGGACTGTCAGGAATAGCTAGCTCTATTTTGGTGCTCGTCTCAAGCTCAGTGCCTTCTAGCAGTGCAGCAATCTCTTCCAGGGAGTTGATCATAATACCCCATTAAATTTTGAAGATTAGAACCTGCTTGCAAAGTCCTCTCTTTTAAGGAGATTTCTGAGAAAGATATTACCCTTTTAGGGGCGAAGCATCCGGCAGATAGAGCCTTGAATCGACCAGAAGGTCATTGCCCGGATGCTTCGCCCTTCCGGTGCCTGGTATAAACTTTTCTGGAAATCTTCTTAGACCTGCGCTTAAATTTTAGGTGTAATACCTAAATAGGTTTTGCCCAAGTAGTGCGTCAAACGCTTCAAGGGATTCGTCACTTGAGTAACCATGCCAGCGGAACTTGTAGTAGCCGCAGCAGAGCCAACCACCGCTGCAAAATCTTGATCAGATAGCTTTCCAGCTTGATGTTTTTGAAACGCATCAACCACGGCGATCAACTCATCTGTGGAAAACACAAACCCGTGCTGGGTTGCAAACTCAACCACTACGGGGGCCCGTTCTCCTTTCAAAGCCTCCGATTCTGCGGAGTCTAATTCTGCGGCGCTGCTGATATTGCCATCCCCAACCCCCAGCAGGGCTTCTAGTTGCTGACGTAGCGCGGTATCCTCAGCGGTTCTTTGCATAAATTGCAGTACTGTTGCAGTTGCCATATTGCACGCCCCATTGGTTAGAGATCACCTCAATGTTAATAGCAGTCTGCCCCAAGGGAGAGTTAAGAAAAGTTGAAACCTGGGAAAGGCTGGTGTAGCTTGGCAGAAGTTTCTGATCACTTGTGGGATTGGTTTAAGTTTTGAGTTTTGAGTTTTAAGTTTTAGGGCGTGTCATCAATTGGCTAGTATTCCTTGCGGGGACTGGATTCTAGTCTTAAGCCCATTTTTGATGGGTAGCCATGAAAGCCTTGCTCTGACTACATTCCAGACTTAAATGATGACATACCCTAAGTTTTGAGTTTTAAGTTTTGAGTGTTTGTAAGTTATTTCTACTAGCCTTCATTAGTAAGTTTGTCCACCTTGGTTTCGGCGCACAAGGGTAAAGGGTTTCCCTAGCCATAGGTTGACTGAAGTCAGTAAGAAACTGGGTCAACGTATGGGCACAAAAAAGGGAGCAGCAATTCGCGACTCCCTACTCCCTTTTCATTGTCAGTTTTATGCAAATGAGCTAGCCCAGCGAGATTAGAAATTCATCTCGGCAGCTTGGACTTTTTCCACTTGCTTTTTCTTCAAGACCAACAAAATTTGAGAGAGCGTGATCCCAGCCAGGAATACCACCAATCCATAAATCCGAATGGGGCTTTGCAGCACAACTTCGGCATCTGCTTGACCAAATCCACCCACGTTGGGGTCAGAGGTCAGGGCTTCACCTGCTTTCACGGTTTGTCCTTCAGCAATCAACAGGGGTGGTCCGGGGGGAATCATGTCCACCGCAGTTTTGCCATCCTCAGCTTGAATCGTGACCGCATAGCCGCCTTCATCAGCCTTGGCAATTTGGGTGATGTTTCCAGCAATAGATGCGTTGTAAACGGCGTTGTTGCTCTTTGCACCCGTCGGATAAACTTGTCCGCGGCCGCGGTTGCCGCCTACATGAACTTGATATTTACCGAAGTGAACCGTTTTGTCAGTGTTGGGATCGGGGGATAAAACGGGGAAAACCATCTCGCGATATTCATCGCCGGGTAGGGGTCCGACGACGATGATGTTTTCCTTGTCTTCGCTGTAGGGCTGGAAGTACAGGTCACCCACTTTTTCCTTCATTTCAGCGGGAATGCGATCGGGGGGAGCAATTTTGAAGCCCTCCGGCAACATGACAACTGCGCCCACGTTCATTGGCCCTTTCTCGCCATCTGCTAGCACTTGCTGCACGCTGGTGTCGTAGGGAATTTTGACCACCGCTTCAAATACAGTGTTGGGGAGAACAGCCTGGGGAATTTCTACCTCAGTGCGTTTTACACCTAGGTGACAGTTTGCACAAACGATGCGCCCCGTTGCTTCACGAGGATTTTCGTAAGCCTGTTGAGCATAAATCGGATAGGCCGTTGCAGATCCAGGGACAGCAGTGAGGAAGAGAACGATCGCCGCAAAACTAATCAACAGCGTCCGCAATGCATAAGTCATTTTCATCGGAGTTGGGTATTCAAAACTATAAAGTGATTGCGATTTTGCGATTGATGAATTAATTACGCCTACCCTGTAGCCTGCGATCGGTCTGGATTACAACAGATCCTAAAAATCCTCAAGGCAGGAGTGAGAAATCTGTTTTTAAGCCCACCAGGGGTTTTCTCCAGTCCGAAAATCGGTTTCAGTCCACGGGATAAAGGCGAGCTTGTCATCAGCGACATTGGCGTGAACTAAGGCAAGGGAAAGGGGAGCGGGACCTCGGACAACCTTGCCTGTATTATCGTACTGCGAACCATGACAGGGGCAAATGAATCGTCCTTCACCATTGTTCCAGGGCACGACACAGCCCAAATGGGTACACACTGCATTGATCCCATAGTTGGAGAGGGTGTGATCATCTTGCACCACGATGTAGGTGGGATCGCCCTTCAACCCTTGGGCAAGGGTACGATCGCCTGCAACATGGCTGGACAGAAACTCACTGACCACAATGTCATTACCCAAGGCATCCTTAGCAGTGACACCGCCACCGCCGCCACCGCTGGAGGGAGGAATGAAGTACTTGACGATCGGATACAGTGCGCCTAGAGCCGTACCTGTGATGGTGCCAAACGTCAAAAGGTTCATAAACTGGCGACGACCAAGATCAGGTACATCCGCAGATTCAGAGAGTTGAGCCATGACCAATGTTTATAGAGAGGTTAACTAATGTGCCATTTATGAGAAAAGCACCTTAAGAAAGGCACTTTTACGCTTCTTGAAACTAACATTCCAGCATAACCAATGGAACACTGAATTAATACGAAATGTAACACAAATCAGGGTTGGCCATGAGTGCCAAACCTAGCGCCACAAAAGATGGATGCAGCCATAAGCCTCTAATATAAGTGTGGATTTTCCCAGTGCTTCAACCAAGAGACGTGGCTTTCAGGAGGGTTGTTAGTCCACTAAGCTAGGAAGCAATAGCTCTAAGAGGACGTTGAAACTATTAAACTATATCTGGGATTTAGATAGGTGTAGCTATGCCCAAGCGTAAAATTCCTTTAGCTTGGAAGATTCTAACCCGCGAAAAGTTACGACTCCTGACCGCTCTGGCAGGTATCAGTTTTGCTGCAATTCTCATGTTTATGCAGTTGGGGTTTCAAAATGCTCTCTATGACAGCAATACGCGCCTTAATTGTGCCCTCAATGCCGATATTGTGTTGCTGAGTTCCCAGGCCCGCAACATGGGCAATCTCTCTAAGTTTTCCCGCAGGCGACTGTATAAGGCAATGAACTTTGCCGGGGTGAAATCGGCGGAGCCAATGTATATTTCTACTGCGGAGTGGAAAAATCCGATTATACGGGCGATCGGCACGATTCTTGTGGTTGCGTTTGACCCCACTAACCATTTGCTAAAAGAGGAGCAGGTGAATGTCAGTGTTCAAAGTTTAGCCAAGGTTAACCTCGCTGATTACTATCTATTCGATCGGGCCTCTCGCCCGGAATACAAAGGGACGGTTGCCAAGCTAGAAAAGGGAGAGACGGTAACGACGGAATTGCGGGGACGCAGAATTAACCTTTCTGGCTTATTTACAGTGGGTGCTTCTTTTGCATCCGATAGCAATTTGGTGACGGAAGCTTACCCTCCACTGGGGAGATAGCAAGGCATTACGCTTATTAACGATGCGTTACACTACCGCTAATCTAGCCTACGATCGGTAGTGTTTTTATCCTTAATCTGCCCCATTTCCCATGCCTTCTACGCGCTTCCATACGGCTGTTCAAACGAAAGAATTTCTGATCACCGCTGAGGTGATGCCCCCCAAGGGAGGTGACCCAGCGCATATGGTGCAGATGGCGCAGGCGTTGCAGGGGCGGGTTCATGCTGTCAACATTACCGATGGCAGTCGAGCGGTGTTGCGGATGAGTTCGATCGCCGCCTCGGTGATTCTACTTCAGCAGGGAATTGAGCCGATTTGCCAGATGGCGTGCCGCGATCGAAACCGCATTAGCCTTCAGGCTGACCTGATGGGCGCTCACGCCTTGGGGATTCACAACATTTTGGCGCTGACAGGCGACCCGGTGAAAGCAGGGGATCATGCCGATGCGAAAAGTGTATTTGACCTGGAATCGGTGCGCCTGTTGCAATTGATCCGTAAGCTAAATCTTGGCTGTGACTGGAACGACAAACCCCTCACCGACGGCAACTTGGATTTGTTTCCTGGAGCCGCGATCGACCCCCAGTGTGGCAGTTGGTCGGGGCTTCAGCGGCGCTTTGAGCGCAAGCTGGAGGCGGGGGCGCAGTTTTTCCAAAGTCAGCTTATTTCAGACTTCGATCGCCTCGAAAAGTTTATGAGCCAACTGGCAGCGGGCACCGACAAACCGATTTTGGCCGGCATTTTTCTGCTCAAATCTGCCAAAAACGCCCAATTCATCAATCGGGCTGTGCCAGGGGTGCAGATTCCCCAAACCATTATCGATCGCCTAGACAAGGCAGCCGACCCGCTCCAGGAAGGCATGAAGATTGCGGCAGAGCAAGTGAAGCTGGCGAGACAACTCTGTCAGGGTGTGCATATGATGGCAGTGAAGCGTGAGGATTTGATTCCTCAGATTCTGGATCTAGCCGAAATTCCACCCTTGGGAGTTAACCATGCAGCACCCGATCGAGACTCAGATTTGCGCCGTGACGGTCTACACTGACCAAGCATTAGTGACGCGCCGAGGCACCATCACACTGACGGGCGCAGAAACAGAACTGGCCATTCTCAACCTGCCCACGACCCTCAAAGCTGAGTCGGTGCGGGCAAACGGTGAGGGCACGATCGCAGTCCGTCTCTTGGGAGTCCGCACCGAGCGAGTGTTTGCTACAGAACCGATCGGTGAGCGCGTGGGGCAAATTAACACTGCCATCCAACAGTTGCAGGAGCAGCAGCAGGATTTGAAATATCGCGTCGAGTCACTCCAATTGCAGCGCACCTTTGTCCAAAGCTTGAGTGAAAAATCCGTTGAGCGCTTTTCCCAGAGTTTGGCTCGCCAGCAAGTCGGTTTGGGAGAAACCGCCGATCTCCTGGGCTTTTTGGGTCAGCGCTACAGTGACTATGCCCAGTCGATCGCCCAGCACGACAAAGAACGGGTGGAACTCGACAAGCAAATTCAAGTACTTAAGCAACAACTCCAGCAACTGCAAACGCCCCAGCCTCGCCAGAGCTACAGCTTAATTGTGGCGATCGAGCCATCGGGAGCGGGTGAGTTCACGCTAGAGGTAACTTACGGGGTCAATTGCGCTAGTTGGACTCCGCTCTACGACATTCAGGTCAACAGCGATGGCGTGAACCTCAGTTATTTGGCAGAGGTGAAACAAACCAGCGGTGAAGATTGGTCCGAGGTTGCCCTCACCCTTTCCACTGCCAAACCTGGACTCGGAACGCTACCGCCCAAAGTTCAACCCTGGTATATTGACATTCCCCGTCCTCCGGCTGCCCCGATGCAAAGTGCCCCGATGGTGGGTGCGATGAGAAAACGGGCCCAAGCACCAGGAGCAGGAGGTGTCTCCGATGCTGAGGAGTTTGGTGAATTAGGGGCACTACTGATGGACTCCAGTCCTGCCCCGATCGCCGCTGAAAGTGTCATGGCAACGACTGCAACCGAGGGCGGTGTGGTCACGTTTCAAGTGGGCGGTGGCAGCAAAATTCCCAGCGATGGCACACCGCACAAAATCACCATTTTCAGTGATGATTATCCCTGCCGATTGGAGTATGTTGCTATGCCCCGGTTGGTGAGTTTTGCCTATTTGCAGGCGATCGTCACCAATCCTGCCCAAGGTGTAACCCTATTGCCAGGACGGGCCAACATCTTTCGCGGCAACACCTTTGTTGGAGTTACGCCCCTAGAAAATGTGGCACCCAATCAAGAGTTTCAGTTGAATTTAGGCATCGATGAAGGACTCAAGATCGATCGCACGTTAGTGGAGCGCGAGGTCGATAAAAAATTTCTGGGTAACCAGCGCCGCATTACCTATGGGTATCGCTTAACCGTCACCAATTTGCGGAGTGAGCCAGTCACCCTAAAGCTTACAGAACAATTGCCTGTAAGCCGCAATGAACAAATTAAAGTTCGCCTCACTAAAGTCAATCCAACGATTCAGTTAGGTGAAATGGGTGTGTTGGAATGGACACTCACATTACAACCCCAAGTAAAGCAAGAGATATCCTATCAATTTGTGGTGGAACATCCGCCAGAATTGGCCGTTACGGGACTCAATTTGTGAGGTGAGTGGTAGAGTCGCGAATTAAGGAGATTTTCGAGAAAGATGTCACCCCTGTAGGGGCGAAGCATCCGGCAGACAGAGCCTTGAATTGACCAGAAGGTCATTGCCCGGATGCTAAGTGCAAAGCACACGCTCCGCGAACGCCCTTCCGGTACCTGGTATAAACTTTTCTAGAAATCTCCTAAAAACGTATGAATGGCACTTCTAAACCATCCCCTGACGATCGCAACTTAAATCCACAACACCTTACTCGTAAGTATCTTCCTCGTAATTACAGCAATTCTCATATTAAAAAGTGGGGTCTTTGAAACCCTTGCACAAACAGGCTTTGACAATTGTTTACAACGTGTCAAATAGCTGAAATCCAGTAGACTCGTTCCATAATGAGAATTGCTGACATTCCAGAGGGCTGGATACTACAGGTACTTGTGGAGGAGCAGATGTAGTTTTTCCTTTGTTGCCGCAGGAACCTGATCCAGGGGAGTGAGGATGGCGTGTTTTAGGGCGCGGTGGGCATCCGATCGGAAGGGATTTTCACGAATGCGGCGCACAGTTTCTTGGATCACCTGTTGGGCATTGGCGGCATTGCGGTGCAGGTTGCCGAGGATCATTTCTACGGTGACGCTATCGTGGTGGGGGTGCCAGCAGTCGTAGTCGGTGACGAGGGCCAGGGTGGCGTAGGCAATTTCTGCCTCCCGTGCAAGTTTGGCTTCAGGCAAGTTAGTCATGCCGATGACCGTTGCGCCCCAAATGCGGTAGAGGTTGGATTCGGCTTTGGTGGAAAAGGCCGGGCCTTCCATGCAGAGATAGGTGCCGCCGCGATGGAGGGTGACATCGGGAAGATCGAGGGAGGCGATCGAGTCTGCCAAAACTTTGGCTAGCTGGGGGCAAACGGGATCAGCAAAGCCGATGTGGGCAACGATGCCATCGCCAAAAAAGGTGGAGATGCGATTTTTAGTGCGATCGATGAACTGGTCAGGCACCAACAAATCTAGGGGTTTCGCGGTTTCCTGGAGTGACCCCACGGCTGAGGCAGAGAGCAAATATTCAACTCCCAGGCTTTTCATGGCATAAATATTGGCGCGAAACGGCAAATCCGAGGGCAACAAATGGTGATTTCGTCCATGCCGAGGTAAAAATGCCACCCGCTCTCCATCCAATGTCCCTAAAATCAATGCATCGGAGGGCGCACCAAAGGGTGTCTCAACTTGCACCTCTTCCACATCTTTCAGCGCCTCCATCTTATAGAGTCCACTGCCGCCAATGATGCCAATTTTTGCCTGAGTCATGGTGTTTCTTGTTGAATGGGGTTGCAACGTATTGTAATGGGTCATGGGAGTTCAGGGTTCGAGGTTTGGAGTTCGAGGTTCAGAGTTCGAGGTTCGGGGTTGGAACTCGAAACGTAACTACTCAGCTTGCCCTCACCGTTCGGCTGAGCGCTCACGTCGAAGCCTAAATCCCTCTCCCCAAGGAGAGGGACTTCAATCCGGCTCCCCTTCTCCCACTGGGAGAAGGGGCTGGGGGATGAGGGTAGGCTCGACATTGAGCTAACAGCCTGAGTAGTTACCTCGAAACTTACCCTCTGAGGCTGGAACTTCGGCTTCTGAACTCGAAGCTCCGGCTTCTGAACTCGAAACGTTGCCTTCTGAACTCGAATTGTCTTCTTCCGAACTCGAAACGTTGCTCTCTGCACTCCAAACTCCGCACTCCAAACTCTGCACTCCCGTCAGATTGCTGCATCCAGCTACAGCTTGGGGACTGACTTTTGTTGGGGAAGCAGGCTCAGGGCTTTGTGTATCTCTGCTAGGGCTTCGTGCAATTGCTCTTGCACTTCATGGTAGAGGGTTTGGTCGTCTCCTTTGAGGCAGACTAGGCTGTAGAGTTGAACGCTGTCGGCCCGTCCTTTCAGCGGATGGAAGCCGAGGTCGATCGCCTCCACTTCATCTTGGACAAGCTCATAAAGCGATCGAGTAATCAAAATATCCGTTCCCAGATCTTTGTTTAATCCTTCTACACGGCTGGCAACGTTAACGGCATCCCCGATGACGGTATATTCCAGGCGCTGGAGGGAGCCAATATTCCCCGCGATCACTTCGCCAAAGTTCATGCCAATGCCATTAAAAAAGAGGGTTAACCCTTGCTTTTGCCATTGCTGCCGCAGGTCAGCCAAGGCTTGCCGCATTCCCAAGGCCGCTTTGACGGCGTTCAGGGCATCGACTTTTTCGCCCCGCGAGACGGGGGAACCAAATTCTGCCATGACAGCATCCCCAATGAATTTGTCGATCGTGCCTTGGGCATCAATGATGACGGCGACCATGGCGCTGAGGTAGGCATTGAGTTGGGCAACCAGTTGTTCTGGAGGAAGGGTAACAGAGTGGGTGGTGAAGCCCCGAATGTCACAAAACAACACGATTGCGTTGATTTTACGTCCCTGAAGCAACGCGGCGTAGTCATCGGGTTGATCGAGAATTTCACGCACGATCGCGGCGGAGACATAGCGCTCTAGGGTTTGCCGAAAGCGCAGTTTTTCCAATTGGTCACCGATCGCCCCGATGCCGAGAGAGGACAGTCCCCCCAGGGCGATCGTCAGCACGGGAACGGCAGTTGGCACAATCATTTGGGCTGTCAGAAACATCACCCCACTGATGCTTCCCCAAGTGAGGGCAGTGGCTAAGGTGAGTGCAGACCGAGGAACCGTGCGCTTGACCAACAAACTGAGGGACAATCCCACAGCCGCCACGCCCAGGAAAGTGGCAATACTGCGCTGGAGGGAGTTGGCTAAGATGTTGGTGACAGCCCGATTTGCCTGCAAGGTGGCGATCGAGTTGGCATGAATCTCTACCCCTGGCATCCGGGTATCAACGGGCGTAACCTGGAAATCCTGAAGATCGTTAGCCGTCGGGCCGATCAACACAATTTTGTCTTTGAAGTCCCGCCCTTCATGAAGATAATTTTTCCAATTCTGGGGATCAAGAACATACCAAAAGGGAATGGTGGGAAACGTGCGGCCGGGCCCGTAGAAGAAAATGCCGTCGCCTTTTTTGGGAGGGTAACTGACTTTGGCAGCGTTTAGCGTCGCCTCTGCAAAGGAAAGACTGGTCCCGGAGAGATTCGCTGGTTTCAATCGCTGCTCTCGATAGGTGCTGGCTAAGGATGTGAAGCTACCATCAGCGTGGGGTAAGTAATTGATAAACCCAATAGACAGGGAATTGGTGACTAAATCAGGGTTGACTGGCTCCAGCTGCAACAATTGTCCCAGAGGAGTATCAGCTTCAAGATATTGTATGGCTAGGGTAATGCGACCAGGGTATTTCCGCAGCACCCGTTGCAGTTGTTGGTCATCCTCTGGGCCGTAGCGGCTGGGATCAGCCAAGATCATATCCACGGAAACCGATCGCGCCCCAGCACCCATCAGCCGATCGATCGCTTGGGCATAGGCGGCTCGCCTCCAGGGCCATTCCTGAATTGGCTCCAAGTAAGGATACTTTTTGGGACTGTCTTTGTAGAACTCTCCCTGGGCCCTAGACTCGTCATCGATCGCCAGGATCACAATATTTGAGGGTGACGTTTCCCGTCCCCGCACTGCGTAGAATAAATTTTGTACCTGTTGCTCCAAGGCTTGCAATTCTAAGGGATTGAGAGCCGTGGCGATCGCACCCAGGAGCGCCCATAAAATAATTAAGGCGTAGCTCAGGCTCATGGGAGTGATCAATTTTCGCCTCCCCCCTGATCCCCATTTTGGAGAGGCAGCACGATTAAGTTGGGTAGATCGCTGGTTGGGCTTCATTGAGTCCCCTCGTTGTAATTTGAGTGATGGACATGTCGATGAAGATGCACCCGATAACAACTAGGTGATATGCAACTTTCCCGAACCGCCCACCCTTCGGGAAGCAAGCTACACCCCAACCCCGATCCCCTTTTGGGAGAGGGGCTAAGATTTGGATCGGCTCCCCTTCTCCCAGTGGGAGAAGGGGCTGGGGGATGAGGGCAGACTTTAAGTTGCACATCGCCTACAAATGAGAAATTATTTAAGATTGCTCCCTAATTCCTATTTTAGAAATTTCTAGTTTAGAAATAAGAGATATCTAGAAGCTTCACGTCTAGCCAGAGGTTTTACCCCAGACGTGCAACAAGTTTTGGTTTGACTATTGAAGAAGATGGTTAAAAAGGGACAAATGTTGCCTGAGTCGCAGTGCTTTAACGCAACTTCGCTCTATTGCTAACAACTCCTGCCGATCGCTGCCGAGTCGGGAAGGAAATGACCAAACGTTATCGATCGCCTATCTACCTCAAGAGTGATCCTGAAATTTTCACCGGAATGGCAAAGACTGGCCGGAATAGGATGAATAGTATCAGGTGGGGTATCAATCTATGCAGGTCAATGCGATCGGTAAAGCATTAACAGGAATCATTACAGGCACACTTCTCCTCAGCTTGGGCGCGTGTAGTTCCAGCTTCAATACCAACGCTAATCTGCAAGGCAAGCCTGCTCAGCCCGCTGGCACTTCGGCAACGATCGCTCCAGCAACGCCTGCGCTTCCCTTAACACCGCCAACACACACTCAGGCGTTCAACCCAGAACTGGGATCAACTAAACCCGTCGTTACCAAGACGGTCATGGTGACCGTCTATCAAATTGATGGGCAATGTCAGAATTTCCTGCCCCAAAAAATTGCTGTGCCTGTTGATCACCCGATTCAGGCGGCGGTGGGTGAAGTGCTGGATCAGCAGAGCAGTGGCGATTTTGAGTTGAGCGGCTATCGCGTTGATGTTGATCCCGACCTTCAAGAAGCAACAGTTGACTTAAGGTTGGCTCCTAACTCAAAACGGCGGTTCACTGGCCTTTCCAGTTGTGAGCAGTTGGCTATTTTTGGCAGTCTTCGCAAAACGTTGACCAGTAATGCCCAGTGGAAGATCCAAACCACTCGCTTCACAGAACAGGGACAGGAGATTACGTTCTAATGCAGCGTTGCAGAAATTTCTGACCCGTTAGGATGCTTGGTTTGAGTTTTGAGTTTTGAGTTGAGTGCTGGATAGTTATTTCTGACAACCTGTATTAGTTAAGTCAAGGTCGTGACGAGGTGGGTGGAAACGTGAGATTATTTCATACCCATCCGAACCCCCACCCTTCGGGAAGCAAGCTACACCCTAGCCCTCTCCCGCAGGAGAGGGAACAAAACCTGGATCGGCTCCCTCGCCCTCTGGGAGAGGGGTTGGGGGTGAGGGCTGATATAATCTCAGGCGACTACCGGGCAAAGCGAAGCGTGCCTATCTCAGTTCCTACAGCTAACCCGCTCTGTTTTACTCCTAGCGTAGCCAACCTTTTAAGCGGGCGGCGACTTGGGGGCGGCGGAGCTTTCGCATGGCTTTGCTCTGAATTTGGCGCACACGCTCGCGGGAGAGGTTGAACAGTCCCCCAACTTCTTCCAGGGTGCAAGGTTCGCCCGTTGCCAAGCCATAGCGGAGGGAGATAATATCCTTCTCCCTCTGGGTCAAGACATCGCCGAGAACGTCGGAGACTTCCTGGCGCATCATCACTTCGCTGATTTGGGCTTCGGGGCCTTGAGTGCTGCCGTCTTCCAAAAGATCGAGCAATTCGGTGTCTTCGCCTTTACCGACGCGGTGGTTGAGGGAGAGCGATCGGCGGCGCACCTGTTGCAGTTCCCGCAGTTGGCGGGGCGTAATTTCCAGGACTTCGGCAATTTCTTCTTCCGTCGGGTTGCGATGGAGGGTCTGTTTCAGGTCACGATGGGCCTTCTTCAGCTTGTTGAGTTTTTCAACCACATGCACAGGGAGGCGAATTGTCCGGGCATCGTTGGCGATCGTCCGCGTGATCCCCTGCCGAATCCACCAGTAAGCGTAGGTCGAAAACTTATAGCCCTTATCGGGATCAAACTTTTCGGTGGCACGGTTCAGCCCCAGTGCGCCTTCTTGGATTAAATCTAGGAAGGGAACGCCCCGATTCAAATACCGCTTGGCGATCGACACCACAAGGCGCAGATTGGAGCGAATCATTTTCCGCTTGGCCACCCGTGATTGATAGAGGCGATGTTCTAGCTGCCGTTCATTCAAACTCAAATCAGCAGCCAACTCTGCCTTAGTTGGGTTACGGCTGAGGCTTTCGCGCAGACGTTGTTGAATGGCTTCTACCTCGACTAAAAATTGAACGCGTTTGGCTAGTTCTACTTCTTCGTTTGGCTTTAAGAGAGGATAACGAGCCATTTCTTTAAAGAAGGCACCCACCGCATCATCTGCCACAGTTTTGCTGTAACCAGAGACGCGGTCGGGCATTTCCGCATCTTTCTCATCTCCATCTATTTCGTCTAAGCCAAATGACTCAGTCACGACTTGGGAGGAAAACTCCGTCACACCCACGGCAAGGTTTTCTAAATCAGATTCGGGAGAGCCAGTTGTCATAGAATCAAGGGTAGAAGTAGGGGACAGGCGATCGACCACATCGAATTCAGTCGGGTTCATGGCGAGGTCTAATTTTTCCACAGTAATAAAATCTGCATTTTTCTTGTACATATCTATAGCTTATTTAGGAGCGTGTTTGGGCGCTTATTGGTGCTGATAGTAACGGTTGTTTGGCTAAAATTTAGCGAATCCTAGGACAAAACCACACCACATTACAGGCTTAGTTGGGGTCATCACTATAAAACCCCCAAACGTGTGCATCTCTTGCCTATGTTCTAACCTAATTCTCCAGTTTTGCCAGAGTTTCGAGTTTTTTCAATGGAATGGGGTTGGATGTGCAAAGTTTGGAGTCTGGGACTACAGGTTGGCACCTGTGCGGGATGGCTAACAGTTAGGAGAATCAGAAGTTTTATGAGCAACGCCTTTCTCATTAGCACTTAGATCCTGGACACCTAAATTTGCAGATCTTAAGTTAGCCGCTATGAAAGCACAGCTTTACGGGACGGAGACCGTTGGGGAATGAATTGTTAGAATGCTTAACTTTTGTTTAGTGTTCTCCCTATAAAGAATCTCATATGCACTTAGACTGACCTCTCTACCTTCTGGAAGAAATGGCAACGCAGTCACTCGAAAAAATTAGGTAAGGATATAGCTTTCCTCTAAAGGTCAGGTTAAAAGTCATGTTTACAAGCTGTCTTAATGGTGACTAGTGGTCTGTCAAGCGTTATTTTGTGGATTGAAAACCTCAAAATTTACCCCTTGCCTATCTCAGCTTGCCCTCCCAGCTTGTCCACAGAACCCTGACAAACCTCCAGATTTTGTGCCAAGTCGATCGCGCTACGGTAGGTTAGATGCATTTGCAACCGCGATGCAATTCCCCCTGATTCATCCTGTAAATCAGGATTCAGATGGAGTGGCGCTCGCTGTTGCTGACACCCTACCAGTGAAATGGCCGATCGATCGTCCTCATCTTAAAACTTAAGAATTTCTTTATGTTTCCTCCCAGCATTTGTGAGATGTCCTTTGCCGTATCTGAGTCTGAACCCACTAAAGCGATCGATAGGGCGACCGATGGGGCGACTGATGGGGCGACTGATGGCTCCGATCGCTGGCTGGAGGTGTTGGTAGACTGTCCAGGAGCGCAGGGGCTGTATACCTATCGGCTCCTCCCAGCCTTGGCAGTGGAGCCGGGGGACATTTTGACGGTGCCCTTTGGCGCTCAGCAGGTGGGCGCAATTGCGGTGCGATTTGTCGATCGCCTGCCCCCTGACTTGGAGCCATCCCAAATTCGCGAGGTGGAGGAGGTCATCAGCCCTGGATTTTTCCCAGCGTCCTACTGGACTCTGTTGGAGCGCGTATCCGACTACTACTATGCATCCTTGATGCAGGTGATTCGGGTGGCCTTGCCGCCGGGACTGTTGGGCCGATCGCAGCGCCGTATTCGCCTCGTCAACCCGCCTCCAGGAGAGGAAGCCACCTTGAGCTTGGTGGCGCAACGCCTGTTGGACCAGCTTCGCAAGAGCAAAACTGGGGACTACACCTGGCACTATTTGCAGCAGCAGGTGGGGGCGCAAAATCACTCATCCTTGGAATTGAAACGAGGGCTGCAAGCCTTGCTCCACCAAGGTTGGGTGGAAAGCTATTTGGAATCGCCCACCCATGTCCGCCCCAAACTGCAACAGGCTGTAACGTTGACTGCCAGTGCTGGGGTGGATCGGGAGGACTTGACTCCGCGTCAGCGGGAGGTGCTGGAGGTACTGCGGCGCAGGGGCGGTGACCTGTGGCTGCGGGAACTCTTGCAAATTTGCCATACGAGTTCTGGAACGCTGAAGCTCTTAGAGAAAAAAGGCTGTCTGGTGATTCAGGGTCGGGAGGTGCTGCGGACTGAGGCGGGGGAGGTGTTGCAGCGCGATCGATCCAAGGTGTTGACGACGGAACAGGCCCAGGCAGTCACAACGATGCAGTCGCTCACCCACTATGCCCTGGTGTTGCTGCACGGGGTCACGGGGTCGGGGAAGACGGAGGTGTATTTGCAGACGATCGCGCCATTACTCGATCGGCAGAAATCGGTGCTGGTGCTGGTGCCAGAGATTGGGCTGACTCCCCAGTTGACCGATCGCTTCCGGGCCCGCTTTGGCGATCGGGTCTGCGTTTATCACAGCGCCCTGTCCGATGGCGAACGCTACGACACCTGGCGACAAATGACCAGCGGCACGCCCCAAGTTGTGATCGGCACGCGCTCTGCCATTTTTGCCCCCCTGCCCCACCTGGGTCTGATCATTCTGGATGAGGAACACGACGGCAGTTTTAAGCAAGAACAACCCGCCCCCTGCTACCACGCCCGCACGGTAGCCCAATGGCGCGCCGAACTGGAGAATTGCCCGCTGCTGCTGGGGTCTGCGACTCCATCCCTGGAAACATGGATTCGGGCTGGCTCTGGGGACAATGCCACCAACCAGGACTTCCATCACTACTTGCCGTTGCCGACCCGCATTCAATCGCGCCCGATGCCGCCGATCGAGGTGGTGGATATGCGCCAGGAATTACGCCAAGGGAACCGATCGGTGTTTAGCCGCACCCTTCAGGAGGCGCTGGAGCAACTGCAAGAGCGCAAGCAGCAGGGGATTTTGTTTATTCATCGACGCGGACATAGCACCTTTGTCTCGTGTCGCAGTTGCGGCTATGTGCTGGATTGCCCCAATTGCGATGTGTCCCTGTCCTACCACCAAATCCACGAGGGCGCGACCCAAGTGCTGCGCTGCCACTACTGCAACTACACCCAACTCCATCCCTCCGATTGTCCCCAATGCGGGTCGCCTTATCTGAAGTTTTTTGGTAGTGGGACGCAACGGGTGGCTCAGGAACTCGATCGGCAATTTCCCCAGCTACGGCTGTTGCGTTTCGACAGCGACACCACCCGCACCAAGGGCGCACACCGCACTCTGCTGAATCAATTTGCTCAGGGTGAAGCAGATTTACTTGTGGGGACGCAAATGTTGACGAAGGGGATTGACTTGCCCCAGGTAACGCTGGTGGGCGTGGTGGCGGCGGATGGATTGCTGCACATGGCAGACTATGGAGCCAGCGAACGGGCATTTCAGACCTTGACTCAAGTGGCAGGCCGAGCCGGCCGGGGGGATGATCCGGGGCGGGTGATTATGCAAACCTACACACCGGGTCATGCCGTAATTCAAGCCGTTCAGCAGCACGAGTTTCGATCGTTTGTGGAGACGGAGTTGCAGCAGCGGGCTGAGTTGAGTTACCCGCCCTATAGTCGATTTATTTCGTTGCGGTTGAGTAGCCCAGATGCTGTGGCGGTGCAAGCCAGTGCCCGCAGAATTGCCCAGGTGCTGCACCCCTCACCAGGGGCAGGCTACGAGTTGCTGGGGCCGGCTCCTGCCACGATTTTTCGGGTGGCGCGGCGCTATCGATGGCAGATTTTGTTGAAGTTGTTGCCGAGGGATGGGGACGATCGTACCCCTGCCCCAATGTTGCCAGATTTGCACGCGTTACGGACGTACTGCCCGGCGATCGTGAGTCTGGCGATCGATGTTGATCCCCTGAGTTGAAGAAGTATTTTGGTCAACCATTCAGGTTTTCTTAAGTCACTGCTGAAGTGTCAAAGTCAATATTTTTATAGAGGTCACTAATGTTGATCTGGGCATCAAATGCACTCAAAGACAACATGACACATGTTAGTTTTATCCCCAAGGGTTTAAGCTACTGATTTATCCAAGTTGTGGCTGTTGTTTCATCAGTCTCGTTGGCGTAGCTTCTCTAGAAGGGAATCGTCCGTCCTACTCCTGTTTTAGCCATTTAAATTAAATTGTTGAAAAGTCGATGTTTTCGTAAAGTTCTGAAATTTGAATTTGAAGCTCAAAAGTACTCAAAGAAAGGGTAACCGTTGGATCATCATATTCCGAGAATAGCCACTGATGAGCGGCTGTTTTGACATGATGCTCAACATGGATGTGGTATTGATCTATCAGTAGATATTCTTGAAAGGTGGGAATTGGGCGATAGGCAACAAATTTCTCGCCACGATCGTAGTTTTGAGTGGATTTAGACAGCACTTCAGCAATAAAGCAGGGGTTCACGACGGTATCCTTGCGTCCGGTTTGAAGTTCTAAGGGTTTGGGTAGAACCATGACATCGGGATAGGTATAGAGACTGAGGTTTGGAATCCAGAGCCGTTGGTCAACATGGAAGACCTCGTAGGGTTTACGTTTCAGCTCAAGACTCAAGGCAATATAGAGATTGCCGCTGATTCGGTTATGCTCAGGTGTGCCACCCGTCATAGGGATAATTTCTCCATTGTGATATTCATTACGAGTTTCTGATGCGATTTCGAGTTCTAGATACTCGTCAATGGTGTGGCGTTTTATCTCAGGTTGAGCAATCATATTAGTCCTATCCCCAAAGCATTTAGTTGTTGAGTGATCCAAGTTGTTGCTGTCGCTTCATCAGTTTCGTTGGCGCAGCCTCTATACAAGGGATTAGCTATTTAATTAAACTGTTGAAAAGTCGATGTTTTCGTAAAGTTCTGAAATTTGAATTTGAACCTCCAAGGTACTTAAAGAAAGGGTGACCGTTGGATCATCATATTCCGAGAATAGCCACTGATGAGCGGCTGTTTTGACATGATGCTCAACATGGATGTGGTATTGATCTATCAGTAGATATTCTTGAAAGGTGGGAATTGAGCGATAGGCAACAAATTTCTCGCTACGGTCATAGTTCTGAGTGGATTTAGACAATATTTCGGCAATAAAGTAGGGGTTCACGACGGTATCCTTGCGTCCGGTTTGAAGTTCTAGGGGTTTGGGTAGAACCATCACATCAGGATAGGTATAGAGACTGACGCTTGGAATCCAGAGCCTTTGATCGACATAGAAAGTTCGATAATCTTTCCCTTTGAGGGCGGATTTAAGCAGAATATACAAGTTTCCAGCAATATCGTTGTGATTGGGTGTTCCACCAGTCATTGGAATGATTTCTCCATTGCAATATTCGCTGCGTATTTCTGAGGCGATTTCAAGTTCTAAATACTCATCAATGGTGTAGTGTTTTGTCTCAGTTTGAGTAATCATGACAGGTTTACCTCCAAGGTTTCAAGTTGCTGGTTGATCCAAGCCGTTGCTGTCGCTTCATCAGTTTCGTTGGCGCAGCCTTTCTGAGAGAATCACCCGCTCCATTCCAGTTTTAGCAATATCTGACAGCTTTTTTAGGAATACCCACTGGTGTAGTTAATTACAATTTGTGAGCAGGCTGCAACATGTCAAGCAGAGATTGAAGATCGCGTTCCATAAATCACCTGAGCAGAGGAGAGAATTGCTTTTCGACGTAGATAGTTATGGCTTGTTTCAATACCTTTGCGAGTCACTAAATCCACATCGCGCTGAAAGAGTATTTTTAATTCATCTTCCATGTAAGTTAGATCAAATAGGGTCGGATGAGCGTCTGGGTGAAATTGCACCATTACGTCAATATCACTGTCGGGGCGAAAGTCATCGCGCAGCACGGAGCCAAATAGGGCAAATTCTATCACCTGCCACTTTTGACAAAACTCATGAATCTGATCCATTGGCAAATCAATGGTAGTAATGGTCATGACAGGTTCATCTCCAATGCTTCAAGTTGCTGATTGATCTGAGTTCTGGCTGTTGCTTCATTAGTTTCGTTGGCGTAGCCTCTCTGAGAGAATCGCCCCTACCGATCGCAGATAGTTGATACCTATGCAAACACGAAATAGACAACCTTCGCTACACGACCGACTAACTTTGCCAGTCCACTCCAACCAAGTTGTTAGCTGGCTAGCGCTGCTTCGGGTATCGACGGAACCGCTACAATGAAGTATTGACAATAGTGTTGAGTAACTAATTATGGTTCAAACCACAGAGCATGTTTACATCGTTAGAGATGAGCGAATTCTGAGCAGTGAGCCAATTATTAAAGGAACGCGCACACCTGTTAGGGCAGTTGTTGAAACTTGGCGCATGGGAATTGCACCAGAAGAGATTTCCAAGGGGTTGCCTCATCTCACACTTGCACAGATATTTGATGCATTGAGTTATTACAGCGATCATCAGGATGAGATCAATGCCTACATTGAGCATAACCGAATCCCTGATAACTTAATTGATCCGTTGGTACGTGATCTATAAGTAGTTTGTTTATTCGTTTGTATTTAGATGAAGATGTGAATGTATTGATAGCAGATTTGCTGAATGCAAGAGGGTTTGATACTTTAACCGTAAGAGATGCGGGACAGTTTCAGTTAAGTGATGCAGAACAACTAACTTATGCAATTAATCAACAAAGAGCATTAGTCTCACACAACCGTAGCGATTTTGAGGCGCTTATCCAGACTTACTTTGATGCAGAGCGAAAGCACTACAGTGTGATTTTAGCTGTCCGCCGTTCGCCTCAAGAAATTGCCCGACGATTGCTTGCAATCTTAAACCAAGTCACAGCGGATGAGATGGAGAATCAGGTGCGATCTATCTAATTGCTCAATCGGACGGCTTACAGTGATACAGCGATCGTAATCCATCAACGTTTGAAAAGCTCAGAGGGGTTAGGTCTAAGTAGAATTACTACTTGAACACACGGCATGAAGCCGACGTTCGCCCCTGTGTAACTATTTTAGTCCCTAAGTTAGGGATTGAAATAGTCCCTGTTAGAGATTGGGTTACTACTCAGAGGTATTGTTAATTCAGAACCTCATTTATTCAGAACCCTATTGTGATGCCAGACGTAGAACGATCGCCCCTTACAACCCTTCCAATTCCCCTTGACCAGATTCGCTACAACGAGCAGGGGCTAGTGCCGACGATCGCCCAGGATTATCTGGATGGCACCGTGTTGATGCTGGCGTGGATGAATCGGGAGTCGTTGCAAAAAACCTTGGAAACGGGGGAAGCTTGGTACTGGAGCCGATCGCGGGCTGAACTGTGGCACAAAGGCGCAACATCGGGGCATATTCAAACCGTTCGCTCCCTGCGCTACGACTGTGACAGCGGTGCGTTGTTGGTCAGCGTTGAGCAAGCGGGGGACATTGCCTGTCACACCGGGGAGCGGAGTTGCTTTCACCAACTGGCGGGGACAATTAGCCCACCGCCTGCGGATACCCTGTCTCAAGTGTTTAGTGTGATTTGCGATCGGCGGGATCATCCCACGGCGGAGTCCTACACCTGCAAGCTCCTCGCTGGGGGTGACAACAAAATTCTGAAGAAAATTGGGGAGGAAGCTGCCGAAGTGGTGATGGCTTGCAAAGATGGAGAAGCAGAACCGATCGCCGCTGAAGTTGCTGACCTGCTCTACCACACCCTCGTTGCCCTTGCCTACCATCACGTAGACCTGCGGGCTGTCTACCGGAAGCTGCAAGACCGTCGTCGTTAAAGTGAGTAGGCGATGTGCAACTTAAAGTTTGCCCTCATCCCCCAGCCCCTTCTCCCTAGGGGAGCAGGGGAGCCGATCTAAGTCTTAGCCCCTCTCCCAGCAGGGGAGAGGGGTTGGGGTGAGGGCGGTTCGGGAAAGTTGCACATCGCCTGTGAGTCTCTGCTCAGCCTCAAGATTCCCCTTTCTCATGGGTACATCTCAGTTTTGCAACCGCCCGATCCACCCTCACCCTAAATCCCTCTCCCTAGGGAGAGGGACTTTGAATTCCGGCTCCCTTCTCCCTAAGGAGAAGGGTTGGGGATGTAGCTTGCTTCCTGAAGGGTGGGCGGATCGGAGATCTGCAAAAGTGAGATGCACTCCTTTCTCATTCCTCCAAACGTTGCCCAAAAAGTTGACTGCTGCTCCTACTTCCGCCCTCAGATAGATAGCTCCTTGCTACCTTTGGCATCTATACTGACGCAACGATCGATTGAGTTCAAATCGGTAATATTATGGTTAATGATACCCTTTTGTAATCGGTTGAATAAAGAACCCAGTTCGATGAAAGATTAGTGAGATTTTGTAAAAACTGGCAGCATTAATTAACGAGTAAGTTTAACGAGTAAGTTATGGATAACATCAGAGTTGTTCTTATTGAAGATCATGATTTAACTCGCGTGGGATTGCGAACAGCCTTGTTGCATCACGGTGGAGTGGAAGTGATTGGTGAAGCTGCCACAGGAGCAGAAGGCTTAAAGTTACTGAAAACAACTCGTCCAGATGTGGCTGTTGTCGATATTGGTCTGCCCGATATGGATGGGATTGAACTCACCCGCCGCTTCAAAGCGATTTTGGCAGAATCAGAGCAGCCAGACCTCTCTGAAACCAAAATTATGATTTTAACCATGCAGGATAACAAAGATTCTGTACTGGCTGCGTTTGCTGCTGGAGCCGATTCCTACTGCACGAAGGATGTGAATGTCGATCGTCTGCTGGAAGCATTGCGATCGACCAATGAAGGCAATAGCTGGATCGATCCCGCCATTGCCCGGATTGTGTTGCAGCAAAGTCGTGAAAGCGTTCCGGCTGCCACTGCTGCCGCTCATGATGCCTCCAAAGTGGCAATTAGCGCGACTGACTCCGACTACAACCAGATGATCGAGGCTTATCCGTTGACTGAACGGGAATTGGAAGTCCTGGAACTAATTGTGGCAGGGTGCAGCAATGCGGCGATCGCTGAGAAGCTGTACATCACCGTAGGAACGGTGAAAACCCACGTGCGGAATATTTTGAACAAGCTGTGTGCCGACGATCGCACCCAAGCTGCCGTGCGCGCGCTCCGGGCTGGATTGGTGGGTTAACGCAGGTCTTGCGCCATGTTCAACAGCATCTAGATGTCAGGTCTGAGTAGGAATTCACCGAGGCTACAACTGGTTCCTAGCCTTGAGTAGCAGGTAGCGATCGACCAATTGCTCGGTGATCTTGTCAGCAGGCGCATCTAAAACTAGGACACCCTTCCGTTTCAGATTGGCAAAGGCAACTTGGCGCTGGGCTAGCAAATCCAAAGCAACCGATCGGGCATAGGCACCCTCGATCTCCTGGGTCGGCGTATTGGCTTGCTGATCCACTTGGGGATCGCGTAGGGCGACACAGAAAGGGAGATAACGGGGGGTCAAGCGCCCCATTGCTGCCAGTAACTCTGCGGAAGCGGTCGCATCAATCAGGTCAGTGATCAGGACAATCAGGGCGCGGCGGGTTTGCTGCTTGGCCATGGCTGTGACTGCACCAATATAGTCTGGCTCCAGCAGGGCAGGCTGAATGGGAGTCAGACGCTCAATCAGGCGTGATAGGTGATGTTGTCCGCGCTCTGGGGGAATCCAGGTGTGAATTTCCCGATCGAACACCGCCACACCGACCCGATCGCCCCGGTTCAGTCCCGCCAAAGCCAGGGATAACGTCGCATTCAATCCCCAGTCAAACCGAGACATTCCCTTGACCCGGGCGGTCATCAGGCGGCCGCGATCGAGCAAAATCATTAGGGTTTGTTCCTGTTCTGGCTCCAACACCCGCACCAGTGGGTGGCTCCGCCGCGCCGTCGCTTTCCAGTCAATCAGACGGGGATCATCCCCCGTGCCGTAGTCCCTCAACTCTGCAAATTCTGTCCCCATGCCAATGCGCCGCAACTGCCGCACAGCCCCAGTGGATTGGAGTGCGAGCCGAATGGCGAGGGAGCGCAGCCCCAACAAGTCGGGGTAAACGGCAACCGTTTGAGATTGGGGGATTTTCCAATCGTCCCACGCCAACTTCCAAGGACTCAATTGCCGCACCTGCACATCGCCCCACTGGTATTCTCCCCGACGAAAGGGAGTCACAGTATAGGTCAAGTCTTGCTGGCTATTGGCGGCGATCGGCAACTGCAACACCTGCTTAGAGACCCAAAATTCCCCTGGATAGGCATCACTAATTTGCACTTCACTGTCCCGGCTGCCCCCTTGCAACGACAGCACAACCGGATTATCGCGACCAATGGAGAGCCGTTGCAGCGGCTGACGCGTAATTTGTATCCGTTGCGCCTTTACCCGCCGACTATCCCAAAATGCCAACCCCAAAACCACCCCATTAAACACCACGGCCGTCGCCAAAGACCCGATGAGCCGAGCCTCTGGATTCAGCACAGCCGCCATGAGGGGCACGATCGCCACTCCCAAAATCAGCAACTCATAAACTCGGCGCGAAGGAATCATAGAACCAAAAATTAAATAAGTTCGAGATTTGCTGAGGGAGAATGTTTCATATTAGAAGATTTTCAGAAAAGTTTATACCAGGCACCGGAAGGGCGAAGCATCCGGGCAATAACCTTCTGGTCGATTCCAGGCTCTGTCTGCCGGATGCTTCGCCCCTACAGCAGAACTGTTCTATGTAATTTAATCCACAATCCTTAGCATGGGTGGAGGCGATCGTTATACCCTCCAAACAAAACCCGAAAGACAGAAATCAGAAGTAAATTTCGACCCTTCTACTCCCCTACCCTCCTACTCCC
>Ga0163154_10001446_pt1 | contig 36725 bp, 32 predicted proteins | sample OliLakLV19MP9P1_FD_148649 | JGI IMG/M metagenome (GOLD analysis project Ga0163154, IMG submission 148649) | Freshwater microbial mat bacterial communities from Lake Vanda, McMurdo Dry Valleys, Antarctica - Oligotrophic Lake LV.19.MP9.P1 | ecosystem: Environmental > Aquatic > Freshwater > Lake >... | reverse complement strand
GGCTAATTTTTCTGTTACTATACGCACCATGTCAAAAAAATATCAGCAAATAGGAATGGGTGGCACTTTTGATCACTTTCATCTTGGCCACCAGAGCTTTTTAAGTTTTGCAGGCAGCTTGTCTGAGCAGCTCCAAGTTGGGGTGACTGTACCTAAGCTTACGGCCCATAAACAACTTGCTTCCTTAATTCAGCCGTATGAAATTCGTGAAAAGAACGTAAAGGACTTTCTGACTAACCATAAGATTTCTGCCGAAGTCTTCCCACTTCAGAATTTTCATGGCCCCACTTTAGAAGGCTCAAGTGTTGAAGCCATCGCAGTCACACCACACACGTTGAACGGAGGAGAAAGAATTAACCAAGCACGCCAAATAAAACATCTCCCCATATTACCAATTGAGGTCGCTGCGCTTGTTAAGGATGAAAACGGCGAGTATATTTCTTCGACCCGAATCCGTCAAGGAATCGTCAGTCCAGATGGAAGAGTGTTTCAAAATCCTATAAGAGACGGATTAGCTCTTTCTCCCCAACAGATCAATTTTTTTCGTGAAAATCAAGGCACTATTGTGAAAACTCCCAATGACTATCATCCTCTACGCTTTGTCATTGGAGATATTGTCGTGAGTAGCTTTTTAGAAAATGAGTGGCCACTGACTTTGGGTATTTTTGATTACAAAACTCAACGAAACCCGTACAGCTCGGAAGCCATTTCAAAGCTCTTTGTGAGTGCTTCGATAGCAAATCCAGCCGGCTCTATTTCTCCACTTTTAACTTCATCCCTTCACAGCTCCTTACTTGAGAACTCTTATTTTTCACATGTTTTCACGAATCCTCAAGAAAGTTATAAGCCTCAATTTTTCGCCATTGATGGCGAAGAAGACTTAGCAGCGGTAGCCCTAGTCTTAGTCGCTCCTCTAAATGCCGCTATTTATTACGGCCAACCAAACGAAGGCATGGTAGAGATGATCGTTACTTCCGAGCTGAAAGAGAAGTTTTACCGGGTGCTTGTCAATTGATGGAGCACGATCCCAAAACTAATCGCCACGTTGAGTGACTCGGCTTGACCTCTACGGGGGATAGCGTAGCTAAAGTCAGCTACTTCATCAATTTCTACTGAAGTCCCCGTTGATTCATTTCCCATAATCAAGGCTATTTTTTTCAAACCTTCTGGGAGACTGGTTTGATTGGCCTCAGGTCTAGTGGTAATCAAGGTAAAGTTTTCTTTTTTTAATGATCGTAAATCATTGACCAAGTTGCTTGAACTATAGACTTGTAAGTGAAAGAGCGAGCCCATGGCTGCACGTAAAACTTTGGGGTTATACGGATCTGTCCCATTTTCCGAGACAATCACTGCCTTGGCTCCAAACCAATCAGCAGTTCGTAGCATCGTTCCTAGATTGCCTGGGTCGCGAATATTTTCTAAGACGATTACCAGAGACTGCTTTATTATGCCTGACCAATCTACCATGGGTTTCTTCACCACTACAAACATTCCTTGAGGTGTAGTGGTATCTGCGATTCGTGCTGCAGTATGTTCTGCGATAACAGTGACCTTATGCACATCAATTCGTTGGTCTAAAAGAAACTGGCGATGTTCCAGTAAAAATTTATCTGTTGCTAGAATTTGCAGTACGTCTAAGTTAGAAGCAAAAACTTCTTCTGCGAGCTTCCTGCCCTCGGCCAAAAAAACATTCTCCTGATCACGAAAGCTTTTTTTGGAGAACTTCGTCAGTTCAGCCACGCTGTAAATTTTATAGGACATTCTTTCATTATACCCGAGTTTCAACCTCTCGCCTGACCCAACTCTTTTTGATACACTCATTCCCGTATGAAATCCGAACCACTGGCTACGCTTTTACGACCTTCAAGTCTAGAAACCTATATTGGCCAGCCTCACTTAGTAGGACTGAACAAGCCCTTACGGTTGGCTATTGAACAGGATCGTGTTTTTTCGATGATTTTTTGGGGACCCCCTGGGGTAGGTAAAACCACGCTTGCTAGAATTATTGCCTCTGAAAGTGAGCGAGAATTTATCGAGCTTTCAGCAGTTTCCGCTGGCAAAAGTGATGTTCGAGAAGTCATGAATCGTAAACTCGAACGAGCTCCCATTTTATTTTTAGATGAAATCCATCGCTTCAATAAAGCCCAACAGGACTTTTTGCTGCCGTATGTTGAAAATGGCCAAGTCATTCTCATTGGCGCGACCACAGAAAATCCCAGTTTTGAGGTCATCCCTGCCTTGCTGTCTCGAACCCGAGTCTATGTGCTTAAACCCCTAACTGAACTTGAACTCAATATCATTGTGGATGAAGCGTTAAAGTTCCTCCAGAAAGAAGCGAAGAAAAATATCTCCATCTCAACAGCAGCTCGAGGGTGGCTGCTGAGCTACTCAAACGGTGATGCGCGAAAACTACTGACTATCTTAGATAACTCTTTTCAGCTGTATCACGATCTAGAGCTGGAGTCGCTCAAAGCCGCTTTAGATTCTCAACATCTTCGTTATGATAAAAAAGGCGAAGAGCATTACGACACGGTAAGTGCATTTATCAAGTCAATGCGTGCGAGCAATGTAGACGCTGCCTTATATTATCTCGCTAGGATGGTTGAGGCTGGAGAAGATCCAAAGTTTATTGCACGAAGGATGGTTATTTTTGCCAGTGAAGATGTTGGGATGGCTCAACCAACAGCCTTAGTGGTCGCGAATGCGGTTTTTGAAGCCGTCACCAAAATCGGTTATCCAGAAGCGCAACTCAACCTAGCACACGGAACAGTATATTTAGCCAAAGCAAAAAAGGATCGGTCGAGTTACGATGCGTTTTTTGCCGCGTTAGCCGACGTTCAACAACACGGCAACTTACCAATTCCGCTAGAACTCAGGAATGCCCCGACGAAGCTTCTGAAAGGTCTAGGCTATGGCAAAGGGTATGAGATGTACAGCAAAAAAACTTTGCTTCCAGAAAAATTAGGAAATAAAAAATACTACTCAGAATCTTGAGACAAAACTTGCCCACATATTAGGTATAATAAAAAGATGTCTGAGATTGCGTTAGAAGCGAGAAATCTTACCAAACGCTACGGCGAGTATCTTGCCGTTGATCATCTTTCTTTTACGATTAAAGAGGGAGAAATTTTGGGATTACTGGGAGCAAATGGGGCAGGGAAGTCGACGACGATTCAGATGTTGCTGGGTCTGACAGAACCTGACGCAGGAGAAATTTTGTATTTTGGGAAGGACTTTAAAAAGCATCGACGGGAATGCTTAAGTAAAATCAACTTTGCTTCTACCTACTCAGAGCTGCAAATGAGAATGACTGTTTATGAGAATTTGCATGTCTATGGCTCATTGTATGATGTAAAAGATCTAGATAAAAGAATTTCTGAGCTGCTCCATTTACTCGAAGTTGAAGACCACCGAAATACAAAGTTTTGGCACTTATCTTCTGGTCAAAAAACACGCGTCATTTTAGCTAAATCACTGCTGAACCGTCCTCGGCTTCTTTTAATGGATGAACCCACTGCGAGCTTAGACCCAGACATTATCCATAAAATTATTAAGGTCATTCAACAGCTACAGCAAAAAGAAAGAATTAGTATTTTATTTACTAGTCACAATATGGAAGAAGTAAGTCGTCTGTGCGATCGCGTAGCATTTATGGCGAAAGGAAAAATTATCGTCACTGACACGCCATTGGAGCTGACCAAAAAAGTTGGTCGAACCAGCTTAGTTCTTTCATTCGAAGGTAAGCAGTCAGTGGTAAAAGAATATCTAGATATACAAAAATTTACGTATGATTTTATTCGTCCGGGCCTAGTGGAAATCCCCCTTTCCGATGCAGACATTCCCAAAGTGCTTTTTGGACTCAAAGAAAAGGGAGTCTGGATCACCGAGATTACAACTGAAAAGCCGTCACTAGAAGATGTATTTTTACATATTTCTGTCCATCAAAATATATGAACAATTCTTGGGGGCGCATCCGCGCCATGTTACTACATTCGTGGTATCACACTTCACACAGCAAAGAGACGTGGATTGATTTGTTATGGTTTACCGCTATTCAGTTTGTAGTGTTTGGATTTATCTCTCGACTTTTTGGAGGAGGAAATGGTGAGCTTTCTCAGGCTCTTTTAGCGGGTTTTTTGCTCTGGGAAACAGTCAGAATTTCTCAGTACTGCATTACCGTTAGTGTGCTCTGGGAAGTTTGGTCAAAAAGTTTTAGTACCTTGCTGATCTCACCACTTTCTATGGATGAGTGGATTGCTAGTCAGGCATTCTCAGGAATCATTAAAACAGCCATTGTGATTGTTTTCTTGAGCACGATTAGTTCAGTCTTTTTTCACTTTTTTCCACTTCAGTTAGGTCCAATTTTCTTACTGTATTTTTTGATACTCTTTTCTTTTGGTATTGCAGCAGGAATTTTCTTAACTGGCTTAATCGTCCGCTACAGCACTGATGTTCAGTCTGTCGCGTGGGGACTGATTTATATCTTACAACCGATTTCAGCGGTATTTTACCCTGTCTCGGCACTGCCCATCCAGATTCGTTGGCTGGCGTATTCTTCACCAATTACTTATATCGCAGAGTCTGTACGAAACCAGTTAAAGACCGGCCAACCACTGTGGAACTACATTTTGATCAGCGCTGCATTTACTATCATGTACTTAATTGGTTCATGGTTTTTTATGCAAAGAATGCTGAAGTGGTCAAAAGAAACCGGCGCACTCGCTCGCTTAGGTAATTAAACTAGGAATATAATTTTTCTTCGTACTCTTTCATCATCCGTGTGGCCGAAAATTGCGGGCTAAGCTCTATAGAGCCTTTCATTCTCTCCAACCATTGATGAGGCACTCCATTACTATCTTGCTGGTAGTAACACGGCACAATCTCATTTTCCAGCATAGTGTACAAGTGATCAGCCACATTCTCAGATTCCAACACCCAACCTACATCCTCCCACTTTACCTCAGCTGTCCAACCATCAACAACGGTACACTGCAATACCCCATTACTTAGAGCTTTCATCCCTGAAGTTCCACACGCTTCTTTCCCAAATTCCGGAGTATTGAGCCAAACATCTGAGCCTAGGGTTAACATATGATCGAGCTCAATATCTAAGTTAGGAATATAGAGCGCATACCCTGATAGCTCATTCTGCATATACTGGATGATTTGTTGAATTCGCTGCTTCCCCTCGACATCAAAAACATGTGCTTTTCCCGCCATTAAGATCTGCACTGGCCTACCAGCAGTCGAGATAATTTTTTTTAATCGTTGTACATCTTCAAATAAAGCCGCTGCTCGTTTATACCCAGCAATTCTCCTTGACCAGCTAATCACTAGCCTACTTGGGTCATACGTATAGCCAGTTCGGCCTTGGACATACTGAGCAAGTTGTTGCTTCTTGGCCAAGTGAAGGTGCCACAAGTGATTCCCCTGATGACCAGACTGGGCAATTTCTGGATCCTGCCAAAAGGGCATAAAAACACCATTGGTAATGCCCACCCAATTATATTCTGGCCAGCGCTGCTTACAAAACTCATAGTGCAGCTGACTGACAGCTGAGGCTTTGCAAGCAGTGTTCAACGCATAGCGGGTAATACTGAACTTATCTGTGCCTTTCTCCATCCCTGGATCCAGCAAACGATCTATGGAGATCCCCATTTTTTCCGCATAGTAAGAACCGTACGCTCGAAGTAAGTGTGTCGTGTATGACTGGTTTCCAGCCTCCAACAAAGTATGATTCGTATACACTGTTTTCGCTTTAGAAGTCTCAGAAGCTTGCTCAAAACTCATCCCATGTTTTTCCATGTAGCCCCGAATAAGTTGCCAATGCAAAAATGCCGGTCGACCTTCATTCAGGTGGTACAGACTAGGATGAATTTCTAGTTGGTGTAGTAACTTAATTCCGCCAATCCCGAGAATTAATTGCTGCTTAATTAACTCCTCTTCCGTCCCTGCATAGAGAGCACTGGCAATCCCTCGCTCATTGGCATGATTCTGATCAGTCTCTGTATCTAAGAGGTAAAGGGTAACAGTTTCTCCAATTGTTTTTTTCCAACAACGAACCCAGACATCTACCTCAGTTAGGTGCACTTTAATAAAAAGAGGCATATCTTCCAAATAAACGTGCTCTAAACCTAAAGAAACTGGATCATAGTCTGCATTTGCTTCTGACTGCATACCCTCAGAGTCAATCTTCTGAATTGCGCCTTCCCCACGGTAGAGGAGACCAACCGCCACCATCGGAATCTTTTGCTCAGCAGCTTCCTTGAGGATATCCCCGGCCAGAACACCTAAACCACCGGCATAAATCGGCAGCCGAGAATCAATACCAAATTCGGCGCAGAAAAAAGCAATCGGATGCTGGGAAGAAATGGTGGACAAAGGCATTTTGTGTAGCATTTAGCATACTAGAAAGAGAGGAGTAACTGCAATTGTAGAATTGTTTCTTACTACACTACGCTGAATGTCAGATGTTTTTGAAAGACTTAGAGAATGCCCCATCAAACTCCTCAAGAGGTTCTTTTCCAGTATTACGGCTATGGTTCTTTCCGCTCGGGTCAGGGGGAAATAGTCCAGAGTATTATTGATCACTATGACACTCTAGCAGTTCTACCCACCGGAGGAGGAAAGTCCGTTTGCTTCCAAGTTCCTGGCCTCATCCTACCAGGCGTTACTATCGTCATCTCACCATTGATCTCATTGATGAAAGATCAAGTAGATAATTTAGTAAAAAAAGGGGTAAGCGCGACATATATCAATAGCTCTCTAGGTGCAGAGGAGTTAAAAAATCGCTTGAGATTAATAGGAGAGGGATCCTACAAATTTCTTTATCTGGCTCCTGAGCGCTTACAATCAACATCGTTTTTAAGTGTTGTGAAAGATGTGAAAATTAGTCTTATTGCAGTAGATGAAGCACACTGTATTTCTCAGTGGGGACACGACTTTCGACCGAGTTATCGAGAAATAAACAAATTTATTACCAAACTAAAAGAGAGGCCAGTCGTAGCGGCTTTTACTGGCTCTGCCACGCCAGCAGTCAAGATAGATATAATTTCTCAACTCCATCTCCAAGATCCAGCAGTTTTTCAGCAGAGTTTTCAGCGCAAGAATTTATTTTTTTCAACACACAAGTGCAGCTCTATAACAGAGCAAGAGTTCGGACTTTTTCGAGTCCTCAGAAAGAATCAGGGGAGTACGGGAATTCTCTATGTGAGTACTCATAAACAAGCTGAGTACCTCACTACTTTAGCCCGGCACTTTGGGTATGACTGTGCCAGCTACCATGCCGGAATGAGTGGTGAAGCGAGAAGCAAAGTTCAAGAACAATTTCTGTCTGGAAATCTCAAGCTGATTGCCGCCACCACTGCCTTTGGGATGGGGATAGATAAACCAGATGTGCGCTTTGTAATTCATTGCAGTGTATCCGGCAGTCTAGAAAACTATTACCAGGAAGCGGGAAGAGCTGGTCGGGATGGGCTACCCAGTAACTGCTATATCTTTGCCACGCAGGCAGATGTTGAAGTTCAGCAGAGATTGCTCAACCAACGATACCCAGACTTGAGTAAACTGAAAATGATTTGGAAAAGAATCCAATCAGGTAAATCTCCCTTTTCTGTGTATGACTTAGAGCTTTATCAACAAATAGGAAAGAAAGAGTTGCTTTCGATTCTGCAACGCATGGTTGAGCTAGGTTGGCTTGGATTTGAGGAGGGATTAACTGAGCGCTTTTCATCAAATAACCAAGACCTCTCCCTATTTTCGCATTTTTCACATCAAAAAAAACTAGAGCAGAGTCGGCTGGAAAAAGTTAGGGCGTATCTTGAACAACCACTTTGCCGGACCAAACAAATTCTAAGCTACTTTGGAGAAGACTGGCTAGAGAAAAACTGTTACCACTGTGATGTTTGCCAAGAATTTCCTCTCCAAACGACTCCAGAGGAAAAAGAACAACTAAAAAAGCACCGGGCTCTTGCTGCCACTCATCGAGTTCCGATTTCAGAAAAAGTATTACAGCTCCTTATGCTGCACCGACCGAGCTCAGAAACAGAAGTTCTACGCATTCCCGGAATAGGGCGGGGTTGGGCAGAAAAATGGGCTAAAAAGTTCTTCACTTAAATATTAATTCTGACTTTTGGCAAGACATTTCTTTGCTTTGAGCGGCTTTTCTTAAACTCGAACGTCTCAGCCACAAAGTCGATAATTAAATCATGTTCAAATTTTTTCAGCAGCTGCATTCCTGCCAAAATTGGTCCAGAGGGCTGGACATCTATCGGAACAATCAGTGACTTTCCGAGAAACTCGACTGTACCCAGACAGACAAAATGGCTTGAAACTTGTCCATTTGCCAAGGTAGTAGACTGCTCACCCTTCAAGACTAATCCCAGTGGAAAAGCCACCACAAAAGGTAAGGTAAGATAGCCGCTGAAACCGGTATCCACAATTGCTCGTAGAGGCTTCCGCAGATCCTCCGAAACACCATAAAGCTGGAGGTCTATAGCAATATTGCTATCTTGAAATTGGCCAAGCATAGTGGGAATTAATCATGACATTTTTTTTATAGTTGCTCGCGGGATGCAGCGAACCAACTTTGATAATCGTAAAAAAGCTATCAGGGAACTCTTGCTCAGCTTCTTGAATCGCTAATAAGAGATCTGCATCCACGTAATATCTTTTACTTACCGGCTCAATCACCACATACTCACCCAAATGGTCAGCTTCTAGATTCTCTCGAAGATCTTGAAGATAGTACTCTTCACCTAGTTTAGTGACGTAGCTTAAAGAATTTTCAGTAGCGTTTTGCTCGTTCATACTGATCTTATTATACGCCAGTTCCTAAGGACAAGCATTCCACAGTCCCAGTTTTGTTTGTCTGGCGAGTTGCTCTGCAGTCAGGAACTCCGATTGCTTTGAAATATCCGGGGGATAGCTGCTCGAATGAGCATATCCTTGCTGAACTAGCTCTTGATTAACAAAGATGTCTCCAACCCAGACATACCGCAAGAGCCTTCCATACCGGTCAGTTTCTGATACGTCTTTTTCTAAGCGAACTGACTTTCCTTCTACCAGCCATCTATTAAACTCCGTTGCTTCTTTGCCATAACACTCGACACCTTTTTGAGGATGCCGGGTCTCGGGAGTATCTATGCCAATATAGCGCAAGGTTCGTCCATCGGCCAGCTCGATCGTGTCTCCGTCGATGATTCTTATTACCACCACTTCTTCGCCTGCAGTGACAGGGCTTGGTGCTGGACTTGCTACATTACTCGCTCCCAGTGTCTGCCCAGCAGTATTTAACTCCGAAAGCAACCGTGTAAAGTCAGGATCTTTGAGGATACTGGTAGAACCAGTGATAACCAGCAGGACAATGACCAACACCGACAACAAGAAAGGATACTTCTGCATCCTTTTAGGATAGCACAGCCACTTGATAAAGTTCTTCGTCCTGAAAGCCGCGTTGACGGTAGTACTCTCGAGTACCAATCGCCGAGATAACAGCTAGCTTTGAAAAACCTTGTTTGAGTGCCATATCTTTTGCGGCCTGAATCAGCTTGGTGCCTAATCCTAAGTGTTGGGCTTTTCCGCTCTGGCGTTGGCCAATTTCCACAGACTGACCATAAACATGTACTTCGCGAATAATGGCACAGTCTCTTAGCTCACTAAAAACATTGGTCGCAGTAGGCAGGCTAAGTCGCAAGAAAGCCGCCAAGCGAGGCGTGTCGGACTGCAGTGGAGCTGTCGCCAAGCGAAGCCTGGCAGACGGCCGGAGAGCTGTCGCTGATTTGGAAGCCCCTGGGGACGGCGCTTCTACCACAAACTGCAAAAAGACTTCATTGCTAACACTGGTTGGGTAATGAATTTCCTCTAATTTCAACATACTCTCATCAATCTTTTGCCCACGGATTTCTCTGGCTCGAATATCCTGACTTTTTTCACCTATTTCCAGCAGCTCACGCTCCGCAATCTCTCTGAAGTTGGTCTTTTTATTTCCCGCTACTATGTCAGTGGAAGGAATATCTCGAATGACCCGGGTTAGACGACAGTACGGTGGAGTATGAGTCAGGCAATAAGTTAGGACGTCGAGTAGCTCCGGCTCAGTATAAGGACTCCACCTCCCATCTTGGTAGTACTGCATCAGTTCGGCACTTTCAATTAAGGAACATGGATAAATCTTGAGCTCATCTGGCTTAAAATCTGGATCTTCAAACAGTTTTTTATAGTCCTGCTTATCCAAGCTGGGGGAAGAACCATACAAGTTTGGCATCCAGTGAGCATGAATCTTAAAACCAGCCTGGCGCAGCAAATTCACAGCTCGCCTGGTTGCAGCCACGGTATGGCCGCGCTTGTTCTGCTCTAGGACTGCATCATTCAAGCTCTGAAACCCGATCTGCGTTTTAGTACAACCCAGGCGACGAATCCGCCGGACCTCAGCAATAGAAATATTATCTGGCCGCGTCTCGATCACCAACCCAACGCTCCGAGAAGCTGCCTTTTCATTGACCACCTGCTGCTTCAGTAACTCAGTCCAAGTGGCTGATTGATATTGGTCATAGCCACCAACCTTCTCGGGTGCCACATAGAGCTCAGAAACTGCCTGATTATATGACTCATCTAAGTAATTTCCGTGCAATTGGCGACTTTCTAAACCAGCTTTATTCTGGGCAGGATCACTACCCGGCACAAAATTTTCTGGACGACCCAGCTTTACCTGAGCCGCTTGGAGCCTCAGCCTCATCTCTACATACTCAGCTTCAATCCGTTTTCGATCATCCAGACCCATCCCAAACTCATTCAACGCCCGAAAGCATTCTTTGATAAACCAAATTTGATAAGACTCTGGATAATAGGACCAAGTGCCACCCAAAATAATTAGCTCGACTTTGTCAGTATGATGACCAGTATTTTGGAAAGCGAGTAAGCGATTGTAGGTCTGCAAGTACGGATCGAAGCCATTTCGCTCAGCACGCTGTGCCCCTGGCTCATCTGCCAAATAACTTTTTGGCATTCGAATATCATTGGGACAAAAAATACATTTCCCAGGACAGGGGAATGGCTTAGTCAGCACAGTCACTGGCGTCACCCCAGAAATAGTTCGGGTTGGCTTCATCTGAATTTTTTGGACAAAACTGGGGTCAAAGGGGAGTAAGCCATGGGTGCCAGAGAGCGCACGATAGCTCATGATGATGGCATCTTTACCAAACACTCCATCACCATCTTTTGGATACTTTTTGACCACCTGAAAAAACTGCTTTTCGGATATCTTGGGAATACTTTCTAACTCTTTTAATAGCGGGATGAGTTGCGCCAAATACTGAGTATAATCAAATTGATAGTTTTTCATGATCAAAGGGTAATTATACTGCCAGATATGACTAATGAGACGATTCGCCGCTTAAATCAGCTCAATCAACAGTTTTACAACAGTATTGCTACGGAGTTTTCTCATACACGGAGCCATCCCTGGTCGGGCTGGCGAAAATTGTATCCGCATTTAGCGTGGCTCTTTGATCCGCCAGGCCAAGCTCCTGCCAAGTATCCAATCTTGGATGTCGGGTGTGGCAATGGCCGTTTTGCTCCCTTTCTGGCAGAGTCATATCCTCATCACCACTTTCAGTACCTGGGCATTGATAGCAACCAGGCTCTATTAACCGATGCGCAGCAACACCAAAAAGCACTGAGTAACTTAGAATGTTCGTTTGAGCAACTGGATATCGTCGAAGCACTACTGAATCACCAGAATTGGCCAAGCGTAAACCAGCAGTTCAAGCTGATTACCATGTTTGGGGTACTGCACCACATTCCATCTTTGGTCCTACGGCAACAACTACTTACCGAGCTAGCCCAGAAGCTGCTGCCAAACGGCTTACTCATTCTCTCAACCTGGCAGTTTGTTTATGCGGGAAATCTGATGAAGCGCCGCTTACAACCAGAACAGTTGGGATTTGATGCCAAAGAGCTAGAGCCAAATGATTTTTTCCTGACCTGGGAGCGTGGGAAATCCGAGCAGAGATACTGCCACTGGGTCAATGACTTGGAAATAACCAACCTGATTCAGAAAACTGAGTTTGAGCGCGTCGATCACTTTAGCGGAGAAGGGAATGATCAGCTTAATTCGTATTTGGTGCTTCGCCGATGACTAGGTAGATAGCAACCCTATCTGTCTAAGCCAGAGGTTGTATCCCTCTAGCACGCCCACCTTTGCGACCCGCGATTTGAGCTTCTTCTTTTGTAAATCTATGTGCCGTCCCTTTTTGCTGAGCTGCTAGACCACCCTTTCTGGCAATTGCGCGACGTTGTGAGTCACTCATTGATGCGAAGCCTCTGCGACTGGTGTTTGCCATAGTGCTCACCTCCTTTTAGACTGTAATTTTTACGTTTTTTTCAATACTAGTTACTCTAAATAAGAGTGTGCGCAAGGAAGGGTAAGAAGTGAGTAAGAAAGAGTAGGGGGAGACTAAAGTCAAGCCTTTCGAGCGAGAAAAGTCATAAAAAGTGGAATCTCTGACCGGCCACGATTTTCCATTTTAGCGGCTGTACCCACACTTTGCTTAGTCGAGACCCACTCTTCAATCCGCTCAATCAGAAAACCAGCTTCAAAGAGCTGCTGTGTATATACTGACAAAGGCTGATGAAAACTCCAGGTTAAAGGAGAGCTCTTCTGGCCGGGGTGAGCGGTAATGGGAATCTCTAAGGGAGAGATATATCTATCAACTCGACGGAACTGAGTTTTCTTGACTGGATCCACTTCCCAACTGGACTGGCGGGGAATCCTGAAGCACGGGTGATTGATCACAATCAGGCACTTTCCACCTTCTCGTAGGTACTCAGCTGCATTATTCAGCGCCAACTGTGACTTATCAATATTCTGCAGCGCTAGCAAAATGGTCACATGGGTAAAGTCTTTCTTTTGAATCGGTAACCCTGAGCGAGTAATGTTTGCCACAGTAAAGTGATGACGCGGGTTCTTATCTTGCTCTCTGGCCGCTTTAATCAGGTCTGGAGCAATATCAATTCCTTGATAGTACACGTCTTCTGGCAACACCCTCGCTAGAACACCCTGACCGCAAGCCAGATCAAGGACTGCTGCATTTTGAGGGAGATTCAGCAACTCAATTGTCTTAGGTAGCACTAAATTGCGATGGTAGAAATGGCCGTCCTCTCCAACCGCAGAGTTATACCACTGACTTACCGGCTGCCAAGAAGTGTCAGGACCGGCAGAAGCGGAGGAAGGAACAGATCTTTGCGAACGGACTGGCCTCCCAGACCTATCGGGTCGAGTACTGCGTGGCCTCTCAGTTCGGTTTTTTACTGGACTATCGTGACGAGTCCGCTTACGTGTGTCAGATTTAAAACCCTTATTTGTATTAAAATTGCGCATAATTTTGTAACATCGCGTTATATCTGGACTACAGTACAATATGCAGATGTCTGAATATGAAAGTATACCAGCTCTTTTCAGGGAAAGATTGCAACACTTAGTTACACCTGAGCAGTATGAGCAAGTTTTGCATTCTTTTAGTGTTTCTCGACCTCTAAGCTTCCGCGCAAATACTTTAAAAATTTCAGCGGCTGAGTTGGCCGAAGAGTTAAAAACGGCGCAAGTTCCCATTTCACAGATCCCTTGGTACAAAGATGCCTTTATTCTGAGTAGCTTAGAAATTCAACAACTCATTCATCCACGATATGTTGATGGCTCACTCTATGTCCAAAGCCTTTCCAGTATGGTTCCAGCACTGGTGCTCGATCCACAGCCCAGTGACTTGATTCTTGACCTGACTGCAGCCCCAGGGAGCAAAACTACCCAAATAGCCGCCATGATGGGCAATGCGGGCCAAATCATTGCCAATGAGTTGAGTTTAGTCAGAATCTTTAAACTCCAAGCAAACCTAAAAAAGCAGGGTGTCACAAATACCGTTGTCCGCCGTAGTCCAGGAGAATTTCTCTGGAAAAAATTCTCTGAGTACTTTGATCGGAGTTTGGTAGACGCTCCGTGTAGCATGGAAGGACGCTTTAGCCTCAGTGATCCAGAAACCTATGAAGATTGGTCATATAAAAAAATCAAAGAGTTGAGCATGCGACAGTCGCATCTACTACGCTCAGCAGTGACCGCCACTCGGCCAGGAGGCGTGATCGTGTACTCGACTTGCACGTTGGCACCTGAAGAAAATGAGGGCGTGGTGAACTGGTTGCTTGAAAAAGAACACGGAAATGTGGTACTCGAAGAAATCCAGATTGAGGGACTAGAAATGATTCCCGGTGTCACAGAATGGAGGGGCAAGACATTCATGCCAGAGCTGACAAAGACGGCACGCATCCTCCCTAGTGAAACCATGGAAGGCTTTTTTGTGGCGAAGTTAAAGAAAATAGGCACTTCTATAGTTCAGCAGCCTGAAAAAAGAAGTTTTAACAGATTTTCAAAAAAGCGTCGTTATTAGCTAGATTCAAGTGAGTCAAAGTTACAGTTTTAGCGGGTCAGAGCTAAAAAGACCTAAACCCTAGCTGCGTCAGCCACTCGTCGTAATGTCTCATCTGATCTCTCGATCTCATCCTCTTGTTCATTATTCGCATCAATCAGCAGATTAAATACCTCAACAATTTTTTCATAATCAGGCACGGCAATTCTGCTACCACCTTCATTTAAGGTAAGGTCCTCTATCCGCACTCTGTCTATTTTTGGCATATCTTCCTCCTGTGTAATTAACAATAACTGTACTGTAAAAGAGTCTGATGAATGCCAGAAACAGGTAAGAAAAATGTAAGGAAGCTCAGCCGATTATCATCTTGCAATGTATATATTTTGATATAAATTACATATCTACTATGCCTCCAGGAAAAGAAACACCATACCTCACGTTTGAACGAATCCTACAAATGAATGAACTGCTGGGGATGTCTCGCTCAGACGTCCTTGCAGTCTTGGCTTTGCCGGGAAAGTTGAGAGAGGCAACTGAACTAGCTGGTCAAAGTGCAGCTGATACCCATATTGACTTCAGCCGAAAATCTCTAAATGGGTCCAATCAACTAAGAAATGACCCTAAGATTAACCAACAGTTAAAATCGCTTGAGGACCAAATTACTTCTGGAAAAACACCGACTGTTAGGAGAGACGTGCTAGCAAATGCCAATCGGCCTGGAGAATTCCTCCTGAGTGCATATAACGAAAATGGTGAATTGGTTCGCCAAAGGAGGATCTCTGTTATAGGAGGAGTTGTTGAAAGAATGGAAGAGATGGATATCTTCTACCTTTCGGGCAGAGAAGCTGGGGAAGAAGTGGAATTGGCGCTAGAAGTAAGAAGGTCAGCTGATGCATTTCTAGAAAAGATTCACTATATCTCACCAAGCTGCTGCCTTTTGACCCCACAGAAAGAGATATGCTTGGCGCGGTGACCGTTGAGCGTTCTTCAGATCGCCAACAAGGTGACTTCACTATCATAGAAATGATACATTACGGCGGCTTTAGAGGAAGAGCTAGCACATCAAAGGGTATGGTCGATAACAAAAGAACTCAATCTATTGAAGTAGTTGGCATGAATATACCGAACGAGACCTACACGAATATTGGCGTAAGTTCCATCATCGAGTCAGAAGCTGATGGGACAAATCTGGCACTTACACGCTTAGAAACGCAAACTTATGCTGGCAGTACTAATGAAGTAACCGCACTCTGCGCTTACTTCACTTTAGATCTAGGAGATGAAGTTCACTATGACCCGCGACAGATAATCAATATCGCCTCGAATATGAACCAAGTACTGGGCGAAGAAGGTTGGGAAGTAGCTCTCTCTATCTCTGCTTACTATGCTTCTTCTGCCACCGATGCCAACCTTGCATACAGTGATGTGAAGCCTCGTATAAATTTTTTTAGATTTGCTGATGAACTAATAGAAGTAAATATAAAAAACAGTCACCACTTTAAAGACTCTGGAGGAAACTGGCAAGGATTTATTTGGCAATACATGGAAGATGGGAATGTTCTTCTTTTAAACTACCTCCTAAAGGTAGACACAAACTTTGCAATACGTAATTATATTTTGACTCGTGATGAATTTTTAGCTATAAAAACACAATACAAATTTTAAGTTCACAAAAATTTAGATGGAGCAAATACTCGCTTAGAGGAGTATGTTTTGCCACTAGAAAGTGAAAGAGCGCGCAAAGCCTACGGACTACCACCTGGCTTTAGCACCGCGAGTAATAAACTACTTATTCTAAACAGAGAAGTAAATCCTGAGCGAATTAGAGTAATTTCTGTCAATGAGAAGTTAGGGTTTTAACAGCCAGGGATTTCCTACAAGCTGATGTTTACTCATTAACTCTGCAGCTTGTTCTTTAAGGATGCAGTACAAGCACCCATTAGTCTCAATCATATTTTTTGAATTCTACATCAAAAAACATCAAAGTGAAGTAAAGATTTTCATCTACTGGAAGATAAAAGGACTACTTTGTGCCTAGGTCCTTCTCCAACCCATCTATTTCTTTTTGTAAACTCTGCACCATATCTGTCAGCACCATCACTTCTGAGTGCTTGAGCTCTGATGAAGCACTTTCATGGATAATTCCCCGATATCCCTTCATTTTGAATTTGAGCTTAGCTTCATAGGTAATCAGATCTAGGCGGAGCTTTTCTAGTTTTGTGACTGGGTCGATCTTGATTGGTTGGGTCATGGGAGCATTATATATGATATAAATGGACTTCAATGCATGAACCTGTTAGTTTGTAACAAATTTCAGACCTTTTAGATTCAAAGCTAGATATAACGCTTGCTCCAATCCATAAAAGGTTAGAAAACTCATAGTAAACTCTCAAAGTTACTTGAAAAAAACCAAAGTGCAGTGTTGGACAGGCTAGATTGCAGATTTGGATCTACCAGGAATTCGAAGATATTTTGCTACTTTCGTTTCTAATTCAAGGAAAAGTTTTGTTTTTAGCGCCTCGGTGCTGTGCTGCATCTCTTTCTTGGAGTAGTGTCCTAATGGAACTTCACCGTTAACAGTAATTTGTGTAGGCTTGTGGATGAGCTCAATATTTTTACTTTTCTCATCCATAATAGAGGGCTGTTTCGTCCAACGGGAAGTTTGACGACCAGAACGCATAAAACCACCACCTCCTATACTCACATCTTTTAAGTCAATTTTCCATGAATTTTTTTTATTCATCATTGATAACAATTGTAGCAGGTTAAGTTCGAGTTCCGTCCTACACGGTTCTATGTTTGGAAAAATTCTTCAGAATCCTTATTTGATTGCTTCTCCAAAATCTCATCCAAGCTTAACGTAATGCATTAAGCCATTTGCATTGAATCCATCTCTTACCGTTTTTGGTATGTAGGCCACAAGATTATCCTCAAAAGTTGAAAGTAACTCCACTTTAACTTTACTAGCCCCTAAGGTTTTATCACTGTCGAGGCTGAAACAACCAGGAATATCCCAATAGCATTTAACAGAAAAGAAATCAACAGAAATCTAAATGTTGTCATCTTAGAAATTCCCATCAAGCTTACTCCTATTTCATCAGTTAGAGGTGAGGCGATGATTACGGCCCCGATCACTGGCAAGGTCCAGCTAAAATACTTGGTGTGAAAAACTTTTTTGAGGTGATTCTTGCGGTCAAATAGGTTGTATATACTTTTGATTTCTTCCGCCAAATCGTCTTTAAAGAAGCGGAAAATAACAAAATCCCCAACTACAGCTCCAAACCCTGCAATAATTCCAATTTCAATTGGAGAGAGCGTTTCTGCTAAAACAAGTAGGATAATTGCCCCGGTGGCTACGGTAAAGGTTGAAACAAAAAGAACGCCAGCCAAAAATGCTCCGATGTATCCAAAATTACCCAGGTGCAGTAAATACGAGTGTATTGTTTCATTTTGCAAAACAAAGAGGACTAAAGCAAAGGAAATAATTAAGAAGGTAATGTTTTTATACTTCCAATGTTTGTAGAGACTCGTCATATAGTAGTTGTATTTAAGGAACCTTATCGATTTGCTGTTTAATTTTTATCTCTGATTCGGTTCCATATGTTACCAACAGCTTATCACCATCTTTAATTTCTTGATCTAAAGCAGTACTGCTTTTCACTCCATTAATATAGAACTGCAATGTGCCCTTGCTCCCAGAACAAAATATCTCTTTTGTGCCAGTAGTAAGGCATTCTGAGGTTACTTTAAAAGGAAGTGTTAAGAAAAAGTCATTCCAAGTTATACCTGACTTTTTTACCTGAACTCTATTGGGATTATTTGCTTCAATATACACGTCTTGAGAAAGATTGTGATACATAGCAGCAGTAAAAATTCTAAATGTGCCATTGGTAAAGATAGCAAAAGACGCTCGAATATCTGTCATCGGAGTGGCTGATGACTCTGTAAATTCAGCAGGTGTGCTATTTTTCGATGCAGGTAGCTGAGGAACTGTTTGCTTCGTTGAAAAAAAACTGAGTCCAGCAAGTGATATGAGAACACCTATTGCGACAATGGCAAGAACTTTATTCATTCCTTAATAATATCCTATTTACGAAATGTTAGAGTCACTTAATTTTCGTCTGGAACGAAATGGAGCGCCACAGAGTTCATACAAAATCTTTTACCCGTTGGTTCTGGACCATCATCAAATAGATGACCTAAGTGCCCGCCACAGGTGTCAAGGACTTCAGTTCTGTCTTCAACTAACCCATCTTCTCTCCGAAGCACAACTGCATTTTCATCAATTGGAGCCCAAAAACTTGGCCAGCCAGTCCCAGAGTCGTACTTTTGCTCTGATCTGAAAAGGGGTACGTCACAACCGACACTGTAGTATGTTCCTTTGCGCTTTTCATCAGTTAAATCACCAGTAAATGGAGTTTCTGTACCAGATTCTCGCAATATTCGAAACTGTTTTGGACTTAAGATCTCTTTCCATTCTGCTTCAGTTTTTTGCTTGTCTGGGTTAAAAGTACCAGCGACAATTTCGGCTGTCGATTGTTTAAAAGAGGAAGACTCTATTGGAATTTTTTCTTGTTGGCGACGTATCAAAAGACCGCCACCTATCAAAAAGAATATGACCGCGACTAAAATAAGTACATTTTTATATTTTTGATTCGGACTCATGACCATAGTCAGTTCCTTTGAGTCGAAATTAAGTGCAGGTTCTGGTCTGCCTTTTGCAGACCACACCGCAGACTACTTCATAGTAGAAAGTAATTCGTCAATTTGTCCACCATTCCATAAGGTAATTTCTTTACCCGTCTCATCAATTTGAACATATGTGTGCTGATAGGTGATACTGTATTTTTTAGCCAGATCTTTTTCCTCCTGATCTGTATCAGGATCGTTATAATTTACCCGAATTAGGGTAACGTCCTCAGGAATCTTGCTCTCGTTTTCCTTAAAACTGGCATCTGCTGCTTTGCAGGTTGGACACCACGATGCATAAAAGAATAATATCCTACGAGTAGAAGAAGCATTATCAAGAGTTGCCTTTGAATACTCGACATATCGAGAGCTGATCAACTTATCTGCCGCCATTTTGTCATCCTTTTTCATTATTCCATCGGTATCTTTCATCACAGTATTTTCTTTTGAGATCATTGAATCGGTCTCAGAAGATTTTTGAGAAAGAGAAAACGCTCCAATTCCCAAAACAGCAACTACTACTACAATTGCGATAATCATTATTGGGTTTTTCATAAATGTACTCACCTCTTGACTATGTAATAGACTAATTCTAGTAGATCAAACCGGGAATTTCAAGGATACTTTACGTTCAGAGTTGATATCAAACTAAAAAACTGACTTTCATCAGCTTTTTTAACTTGATGCCTGACTAGGAATCGAACCTAGATTCACAGCTTCAAAGGCTGCTGTCCTACCTTTAGACGATCAGGCAACTATCGTTTCAAACAAAGCTCTCTATTTTAACAAATTTACAGCAAAAGCTCGACTACAAAAATTACTGACCCCAGTAAAGCTCTCAGCTGGTAGGATATTTACATGTCTAAGCTCAACTTAAATGTGGCTGAAGCCACTCGTTTACATCGAGAGGGGAACGCCTCACAGCTCCATGGCAGTGTCGACTCTAAGCTGGTTAAAGCAGCCGTTTACGGTGCCAATGACGGGATTGTAACGACTTTTGCCGTCGTAGCTGGTGTTGCCGGAGCAGGTCTGGGGCCGACGATTGTCCTGATTCTTGGGTTTGCGAACTTAATCGCAGATGGCTTATCCATGGGCATTGGAGACTTCTTAGGAGAGCGCTCCGAACAACGCTTCAAAAAATACCAATACTCAATCGAGGAATGGGAAGTCAAAAATATTCCGAAAGAGGAGAGCAAAGAATTGACTGCTTTTTTTGCTCAGCGAGGGGTTGCTGCTGCAGATACAAAGAGTATCGTTTCTACGATTAAAAAATATCCGAAGTTGTGGGCTGAACTGGGTTTTATTGACGAGATGGGCAGTACTTTAGAAGAAGAACCAAACTTGTGGAAAAGTGGAGTGGTGACTTTCCTCGCTTTTGTCGCAGCTGGCGCTCTGCCATTAATGCCATACGTTTTGGAATTTTTTGGGGTTTCATTGGCTGCCCGTAATCAATTTATTTTGTCTGGAACAGCCACCGCTGTAACCATGTTTACGATTGGCAGTTTAAGAACAGTGGTCACCAAAGGACGCTGGTGGTGGAATGGGTTAGAAATGCTTGGAATCGGTGCCATTGCTGCAGTCGGTGCCTATCTCACAGGTGCTTTTGTCAAACACCTAACTGGTTTCTAACTGAACTTCAGGAAACTCTGCTGACCGTTTATAATACACATGTAAGCCGAAGTGGCGAAATGGTAGACGCGTACGCTTCAGGAGCGTATGCCGCAAGGCATGGAGGTTCAAGTCCTCTCTTCGGCACCATACAGAACTTTTTAAATAGTTTTTCAGATCTGCCCAATCTGACGGGCTATTTTTAGGTTCAGGCGGTTCATTTTGACCGTTGGTCTTTTTACACCCTCTTTTATCTTCATAAACACGAATCTAGGCTGATAGTTCAATTTTTGATCTAGTAAAATCGGGTTCAAGCCGATTGCATTGAAAGCTGACTTTTTTGTCCTCTGAGTCTCCGTTTTCAAACCTTTTATTAGCGAGTAATGCAAACTCAAAAGCGTCTTTAGCAATATCTGTCCAGTCTTTGCCATTGGTAATTGCTTGTGAAAGTTGGCGGGTTACGTGTTCCTTCTCCATCATCAGCTCACGTTTTCTATCGGCAAACTCTGTGTCAGACAATAAGCTGCCATCATTCTCGGGTGATATTTTAAGAGCCATAAGGTTGTCAATCCTCCGGTTTACTCCATCTAGAGCCGTTTGGAGGGCTTCTGAGCTATTTTTATTGACCTCTTGGCTACCATCATGGATCTGTTCACGAGAGAGATTGTGGACCGGCATGTCTCTAGCAAACATACGAAGTACTTAGTCATGGAAGCCTTCCTAGGTGTAGTTGTCAACCAGAAGATGCAGAGACCACACTGTGTCTATGAGCAAGAAAGCATCACCCTGGGAAAATGGATTTCAATCTTGGATTAGAGTTTGACCGCTTCGAAGATACAGGCCAACTCACAGAAGCCATTCACCATACCATTCATGCTTACAATCATCACCGTATTCACACCACACTCAAGATTTCACCAACACAGTTGCGTTTACGTTTTGAAACCCATAGAGAAAGTGTTTGAAGAATGGGGGTCTTGACAAGAGCTGATCGGATCTTTCTTGAATTAAGTAATTAACTCTTTCTATCGATTCATATTACTTAACTTTCTGGCTGGTATATTTGAGGCGAAGCAGGAAACCCTGCAAAATGAGGGTTAAGGCCCCTATATTACCTGAAATGTTTGATTAAGATATTTAGGGTTTATGATTACTCAACTTAACGCATCAATATTAAAGACCGCAAACATAAGTGTTGTGATTTAAGAATCAACGAATTAACAGTTTCCATAGATAATCTATATAATTAGAGTTGAGTTATGCAGCAAAAAATTCCGCTAACAATAAAGAAAGAAAAAAGCCTTAATAAAGTTACAAAAATTTCTGCCAATATTTGGATAAGCTGTGTTATGGCTGTCTTTGCAATTTTCGGGTATGTTGTTGGTATTAGAAAGGAAATGTTTGACAAAGCACCTAATTTTTTTGATTTCTCGCTTCTTGGTTTAATTCTTCTTGGAGGTATGGCATTTATAATTGGAGTTATAAGCTTTGCAGCGCAGATAATAGTTAAAAGATCTCAGACCAAACAAAACATTTTTGTCTTCCTCATCAAATTTTTTTTTACTCTTGCCATCTTGCCTCTTTACCTACTGATTTACATTCTTAAGCCAATCAGGGTCTTCAAAAAGTTAAGACATGATGGAATCATAGGATTACTTAAATCTCTCCATCTTAAACCAGTATTATCCAAGGTGGGTGCACTTGTCTTAGTCGGAACTGTTATTTTACCAATCTGGATTGGCGGTTATGTTGCTGTCGGGGCAACAGTCAATGAAGCTCTGGGATATGGCACTGAATTAATTACGGTTTCAGGCACAGGCTCTATGCATCCAACCTTCCCCAAAGGAGAAGGGAAAGACCCAAATGAGTTAGCTAAACAGATTGTGGGGTCACCAGGCATGATTCGCTATCCAAATGGATTATTGATTGGCGGAAAAAGATATTTTGGATATCAAATTGGTAGGGGCGATATTGTAGTAATAGAAAACGACATAATCCGAGAGATAGCTCAAAATATGTATGGAAGACCCTCAGGATGGGTGAAAAGAATTGTTGGAATGCCAGGAGATAATATTGAAATTAGAGAAGGCATTGTTTATTTGAATGGCGAACCATTAAAAGAACCATATACTGCTCAACCCCACTCAACTTTTGGAGAAGCCTTCTTAAGTGAATGCAAAACGGTAATAGTTCCAGAAAATTCTATTTTTGTTATGGGAGACAACCGTAAAGGAAGCGGTGATTCGAGAGAGATTGGTTTTATAGAAATAAGTGCAATCAACCATGTATTACCAATCAAAAATCAAGCCGGCGTTCTAGACAAAGGGTGGAGAGATACCTCTAAAGACTTTGACAAGACTTCAAAGATCAAATTGGACACTGTTAAATATTTAGAACTTCTAAACGAGAAGCGGAAAGAGGTTGGTTCTAAAGAAATTAAATATCAGCCTAAATTAGAAGTGTCTGCAAGTAAAAGAGCCGAGGTAATTCTTAAGTTTAATGATTTTTCGTTTGAAGCGACACAAAGTGGTTACACAATGGGGAAAGCCATGAGAGATGCTAACTACTCCAATATTGTATCGGGCGAGACACCTATTCAAGGATATTATGAAGCAGAGGAACTCATTGATAACCAGTTCCAATTCCCAGCGTCAAAGACGTTCCTAACTGATAAAACCTATCAGGAGGTGGGCATCGCTGAAGTTGAAGGAGAAATAAATGGTTGTCCTACTCAAGTGATCGTTCAACACTTTGCTGGCTATGTGCCACCAAATTACAAAAAGGAGAATACAGAATCATGGAAAACAAGTTTGTCCAAACTTAGAGAAGTACAATCAAGTTGGGCGGATCTTAAAAACAACCCTGACTATTACCAGAAGTATAGAGGTGATGTTGATAGAATCAATGAAATACTTTTAGCAAGAATTGCCAACCTTTCAGCCATAGCATCTAGAATGGAAGCTAATCAATGGCTTACAGTTGCTGAGCAGAAAATGGTTGACCAAGATAAAACTTTATACAATGAACAAGAGACACTTGCAAACAGGTTGAATAGTCAGCAATAACTATGAATAAAAATTCTAAATTACCAAAGTTGTTTACCATCAGACAAACAGCTGAAATTATAAATGTGCATGTACAGACATCGAAGGGTCGGGATTAAGGTGGATACTTCTTTTGATGAACTTAAAATAATTACTGATGCAGTCTACTCTGAAAAAGCACCTGCTAATTTTCATGAGCAGATAGTTACGTTATTGGCGAATCATTTAATAAATATTCGCCAAGAAAACGGGAGTAATCCGATTGTTACAATTTCTCATCCAAAATCTATTGCGGGATCAATGGTTGTTGGTCTGAGGTATACCAAACTTGATAGCACTAAAACTGAGGGTCATTTTATATTTCAACCAATGAAACAAATTGTTAGGTGTTACGGTAAAAAGTTAGAGAAACTCTGTCCTGGTGAAGATGAAGGAATTCAGGCAACGAAAAATGCAAAAGACGTGCTTCCGGAACAGGGCAATGTTGGAGTTGGAACTGGCGCAACACTTGGAAAGTGGTACAAAGGCGTCTTTATGAAAGGCGGTTTTGGGATTGGAGTTTCATATTTACCCCACAATATTATTGTAGCTGCGTTTACAGTAGTAAAGGCATTAGGTGATGCTATTAGTCCAATAACCAAATCTTTTTATTCCGAATCTGGTGGATATCATAAAATTCATGAACAATTAGGAGAACGTATTACTCATTTGTCTGGTACGATGAGTTTAACTGGCAATACGACACTAACTGTTATTGCTACGAATATCTCAATGAACAAGACACGGTTATGGAAGCCATCAATAATGCAGTACTTAAGGCAAAATCCGTTAATAATATCCATAAGAAAACTGCCGAGATCTATAAAGTTATCCGTGGCAAATTAACCTTGTATAAGGATGGTAAGGCGACTGAGCTTTTGGAAGGTGAAAGCAATACAATCAAGCCAGGAGAAATCCATTATGCAGTTGGTGATGCTACGTGGATCGAAGCTACTTCTGCTCCGGGATGGATATCAGAAGATCATATTTTAATTAACAACAGCGCGACTAAATTATGAATTGGATATTAGCAAGCATTCTAATGTTTTTAAGCTCAGTCGCCTTATATCTGTGCGTTCGGAAAAGCAATTCTTTAAAAACTCCACAGCAATTAAACAACCTGGCAATGTTTTTAATTCCAGCGATTGTGTATTTGCTATTAACAGTAAATTCTTCAACACGATTTGCGCTTAAACCACTCGAGTACTTAATTATCATTATTCAGAGTATTTTCTTTAGCTATCTTGGTAATGTTTTCTCCTTAAAAGGAATCGAATATTCCCCAAACCCTGGATATAGTCTGATAATTTCAAAAAGTTATGTTGTATTTACAGCTATTGCCTCGATATTTATTTTTAACGCTCCGTTGACGATGAAATCGGTAATTGCAATTGCGCTTATTATCATTTTTTCAGCTTTAATAACAATTGATATAGGAAAAGATAAAACTAGCTCAAATCGATTATGGCTTCCATACACTGTTGGAGCATTCTTTTGCTGGGGGTTACTAGCGTTAAGCTCAAAATATCTACTGAATCTCGGAGTGCCTATCTTAACTAGGCTTATTTATTCAATGATTGTTGTAACTGTGTTGATTATTGGGGAAATGAAAATTAAAAAAATAAATGCACTTCTTATCTCAAAAACACAATTAATCACCTTAATAATGATTGGAATATTTGGTTCGAGCTTTAACTATTTTATGCAAGTTGGATTTAATCTTGCTCCCAATGTAGGTTATGTAAATGCTGTAAACGCAGCCTCTATTTCTCTATTAACCCTTATGTCGGCATTTATCTATAAGGACGAATTAACGATAAAAAAAATGATTGGAATTGCGGGAGTAACAGCCGGTTTATTGTTTTTGTTTATTTAGCCTAGACCAAAGGTTCCATCTTATTAACTTTCTACCTGGGTTACTGAAAGCGAAGCTGGAAACTCTTGCAAAAAAGAGGGGTAATAGCCCTATATGGTTTAATTATCGAGGATTACTTTGATATCTGTCTTTTCTAGGTCTAAATGTTCAGCTAGTTTAACAACGATATCCCGCTTTAAATTAGTATTTGTGTTGTTCTCATAAAAATATAATGTTTCGGTAATAGCTTTTGGAGTTCTCAAGGCGCTCGAATCAGATGTTATATAGCGGTGCAAGAAATCATCAGAGGTAACATACTCGTAAAGCTTTTCATCTAACATAAATAGCTTAGTCAAAATCGTCCCCAGCACAGCAGCCCAGCTATTACATTCAGTCACTTCACCAAGAATTGCCACTCCTTTAACTTTTGAGCCAGTAAAATCTTTGTCGTCGTAAAACGACAGTTCAGTCTCATTAACAACTGGCACAAAATTAGTTTTTGGAAGTGGCCAAATTCTCTCAATTTGCTCATACCACCATGACTCACGCTCTTCTAACGCGGGGAGATCCCATTTAGTTTTACTCTTAACATATTGGTTAATCAAAAGAGGGCTTTCATTGAAACCGTTTTCTGTAGTTTTTTTAATTTCAAAATCATTGTTCGAATATTTGGAGTTATATCCAGTAAGTGTAAGGTTTGGCAGAGTATGTAGATATTGTTGGTGTATTTGCTCGTAGTTGTCTCCCAGTGCTTCTATCCAAGATTTGTTCAATGTCTGAGGCATGACGTGCTCAATCGTGAGTTGAATTTCTTGTTTTGCTATTTGTTTAAGTAGTGTAGATTCCTTGGATTGATCGTCAATCGAACTTAGAACAAAGTAGATATAGTAATTGCGTTGACTGTAAATCGGATTGTTTTTAATTGCGCTCCTTATTTCAACCTCTTTGGGTATACGTAATCCGCCAGTTTTGTCAGTTAAAATATACCCTAAAATTTCAGAATACTTTTGCTCTGGATATTCAGTTAGATATTTCTCAATATCCTTATGGATTGATGAGAACAAATTATTTACACCTGTAGTTGGAATATTGCAGACAATTCTTCTGGTTAGATAGGTTTCTACGCACTCAAATACCTTATAAAGCTCAGTGTTGTCTAATTTTCCGTGGGTATACTCATCCAGGACGCGCATGAGAAATGGAAAAGGAGTTTCTAATTTCAAATAGTTCAACCTAAAACCTTTATCAGCAACAAATTTATAGACACCATCATCATCAATATTAAATTTCAAAAAGATGTAGTGATACAAGTAGTCAACAACTTGGCCATAAAACTCTTCTAACTTTGATATGTCACCCTGTGTCTCGCCAATATAGGTATAAAAAAGTGTTTTAAACTCTGGATATACCTGTTCTATCTTTACTTCCTTTTGCAATTTACTTGTAAGATAAAACTTAAAAAAATCTGATATGTAATCTTTATTTATGTAGGTCAATCGGCTTTCAATTTTTTGCCAGTACTTCTTGAGTACCAAATCTCTTGCTTGGTCATTATTGAGCATCAAGGCAAAATTTCTAATCTTGTCCCCATCGGTTAATGGCTTACCAGTTGAATTAATACTTTCAAATATCTTTTGTGGGTTATCGTCAGATGCATCTAGTGCAATGGTGACTACTTCAAAATTTTTTAGAATATTGATATATCGCTGAAGATTAGTTTTTTCTTTGAAGTATAAGTAGAATTGCTCGTAGGCTTGATATAACTTGCTGTCTTTACTGTGTGGACTAAACTCACGCTCAAAAATCTGCTCAAAGATCTCATTGTCCGTTGTAACCGTACGGAGCTTAATACGATTTTTTTCTTCGTTGTAGTCGTGACTATTGTAGAGATATTGGTCTTTGATTGCTTGCGCTGGAATGGTTGCGGAAGCCGGATTGTCTGAGATTATATGATAAAGTGCTGTCAACATGAGTAAAACAGTAGTAGCTCGTTGCTGACCGTCAATAATGGTGCTATTGTTTCCATCATTGAGGTACACGATGCTTCCAAAATAATGATTTTTACTTTTTAGTAATACTGACTCAAGATCATCAATAAATGAGCTAACATTATCTTTGTCCCAGGAGTATGGGCGTTGAAAGTCCGGAATTACAAAATATTTTCCAGGGGTATACAAGAATGTATTTATATTGTCGTGTGTAACCTTCATATTGCAATTATACTCATTTTTTCGTAAAGCATGTCATATCATCATGGTCTGCGTTATCAGCTATAATTATGATTATATGCTAACCAAGTCTGATTTTCTTCTCTACCTTGATTCCCCCATGCATTTATGGGCAAAAAGTCATAATAAACTCACAATTAAGGCGCCATCTGTATATGATCAGCATCTGATGAAGCAGGGGTACGACGTTGAAAAAATCGCCAAAGAATTTCTGACTCAATTTATTCTCCCAAAATACAAACATGCCGAACTTTTATGGCAACAAACATATACTTTTGGTGATTACCAGTCTCGCGCAGACGGGATCATTCACGATTTAGACGCGGACACCTATGACATTTATGAAATAAAGAGTTCCACATCCGAAAAAAAGGATCATATACCCGATGCCACGTTTCAATCAATTGTTATTGGTAATACTCTAACCGTTCAAAAAATATTCTTAGTGCTCCTCAATGATGAGTATGCTCGAGGTGATTCATTGGATATTGAACAACTTTTCAAAGTACCAGATGTGACTTCAGATGTATCAGAAATGACCGTCGATGTTTTGGCGCAAATGAGAGACGCCCTCCGTATTATAAAATCAGATACCTCCGAATCTGTTCTCAACTGCTTGAATCCAAAAACATGCCTATGCCTTGATTTGTGCCATCCAAATTTACCAACATATTCTATCTACAACATTCCAAACTTAACGCCTAAAAAGCGAAGAGCACTTGAGGATGCGAAAACTATAGCTATTGATGACATTGACCTCAATTTCTCGTTTACCCCAAAACAACAGAAGATTGTGGATGTGATGCAGAGTAAGAGACCGTTCCTAGACAAAACAACGGTCAGAGGCCTACTACAGAGTCTCACATACCCTTTATATTTCCTAGACTACGAAACCTACGACGAAGCCATACCACTCTATAAAGGATATAAGCCATATCAAAAAATGGTGTTTCAGTACTCACTCCATATAGTCAGTAGTAATGGCGAATCAATCCAGCACGAGGAATATATTGCATTAGAGCCAGGTGATCCGGCCAAGAAGCTTATGAATCAATTACAGACGCATATTGGCGACACAGGATCGATCATAGTCTGGAATAAAGCGTTTGAGGGTGTCCGAAACAAAGAAATGGGAGAGCTATACCCAGAATATAAAGAATTTTTGACAGGTGTTAACAATCGGATATTTGACCTCATGGAAATTATATCTAAAGGCTATTATCTCCATCCAGATTTTCGAGGCAGTTGGTCCATTAAAAATGTACTTCCCGTTATGGTTCCTGAGCTAAGCTTCAAAACACTCGCTATCAACAAAGGTGATCAAGCCATGATCGCGTGGTGGAAGCTGATTCACAATGAAAATGCGGATGAGAAAAACAAAACAGCGAAAGATCTCCTTGAATACTGTGGGCTGGATACACTGGCGATGGTGAAGATTTGGGAAAAGTTACTTGCATTATCGTCTAATAACTAGCAATAAAAAATTGTAATGCTGACCCTGCTCATCTACTTTTTATAACCTTCCTCCAGCAATATCAAAAAATCTCTCAAAGAACCTTGTCAACTTGTCTAGTACACTCTCACGCTTTTTAGTACGTTCTCCTGTCTCCGAGAAGCGAGATACCGGAGGTAATATTTTTGTGATAGCTGTGCCAGTTGTAGCTACATTGCCATTACGGAATGCGTTTTTAACGAATGCGTAGGTAGCTTCACGATCGAGATTTTCATTTTCAATAATTTGATCAAGTTCCGCAACTTTTTTCTCTTCAACAAACTTCTGCCAATCACTTTCAACGGCTGAGTGTACATCGAGTGTAGAAATAAATTGGTTTATGAGGTCTTTTTTGTTACGTAATTCAACACTGGAATCTATGGCTTTATTGATATCTAGCAAAAGCTCGCGATTTTGGGTGTGATCTTGGTGGTATTTTTTAATCAACTCTAAGATGTAATCGATATTTATCTCAATTTGCTTGATAAGTTCCATTTCAAATACGACATCTTCGTTCACATTTTCTTTGTTTTCTTCTGTGCTTTTTCTGAATTTGTTATAAATATCAATATAGGCACTGTGGTAATCCTGAACATCTCGGTCAGTTAGAATTTCATTGCCAATAAACTCATCAAAAGTGGTTAAAATGTTTCGTACCCGTAAAATTGCACCGTAGAGTTTAATAAAATCTTTTTGATTTTGTTCTCCGATGATCTGTTCGCCAACAGGGAATCTTTCTTGTAGCTCTTTTACCAAACTCTCGTATCCTCGAACCTCTATATCGTCGTTTTTATAGCCGTGGTAGTAGTCAGCATATGCCTTAAGAAGTACAATACCGCTGGCTTCTTTGTCGCCAAAAAGGGCAATAGATTCATTTGTGGCTTTTTCAAGGTTGCGGAAACAAACAATATTTCCAAAGGTTTTGACACTGTTTAAAATACGGTTCGTTCGCGAATATGCTTGAAGTAGACCATGTAAGCGTAGATTTTTGTCTACCCATAACGTGTTAAGAGTCGTTGCGTCAAACCCCGTCAAAAACATATTGACCACGATAAGAATATCAATTTCTCTATTTTTTACCCTTTCACTCACATCTTTGTAATAATTCTGGAATTTATCAGAAGAAGTATCGTACGATGTGCCAAACATCACGTTGTAGTCAACAATGGCACTTTCCAAAAAGTCTCTTGAGCTCACATCTAATCCGCTGGTGTCTTCTGAGTTTTCATCTATCATGCCGTCTGCATCTTCATCATTGACACCAAAGCTGTAGATGGTGGCTATTTTAAGTCGTTTATCACTAGGTACATCGGTAAGCTGCTTTTTAAATTCAGTGTAATATTTTTTGGCGACATCAATCGAAGACACCGCAAAAATTGAATTAAATCCTGCTAGTCTGCGATCCTTTAGTTTATAAAAACTATTGCGCTTAGTTTTTTGGTCAAAATGTTCTCGAATATATTTAACGATATTTCTACGTCGCTTAGGTGCAGAAAGAATCGCCTCTCGATCAATATCGTTCACTTTTTTATCTTCAATGTTCTCGGCTTCATGAACTGTAGAAACATAATCAACTTTAAACGGTAAAACGTTTTTATCTGCTATTGCATTCACAATCGTGTAAGTATGAAGTTTGTCACCAAAAGCTTGCTTAGTCGTTTTTAGATCTGGTCGTCCACCAGAAGAGGAGTTGATGGCAAAAATAGGTGTGCCGGTAAAACCAAAGATGTGATAATTCTTGAATGATTTAGTTATAGCAGCGCGCATGTCCCCAAACTGTGAGCGATGACACTCATCAAAAATGAGTACTACATGTCCATCAAAAATCGCATTGCCAGAGTTTCTGCTTATAAAACGATCCAGTTTTTGAATGGTAGTAATAATGATGCGAGTATTTGGATTTTCCAGCTGACGCTTCAAAATTGCCGTACTCGTATTGCTATTGGCCGCACCTTTCTCAAATTTGTCGTATTCCTTCATGGTCTGATAGTCCAAGTCCTTGCGATCCACTACAAATACGACCTGGTCAATATTCGGTAATTTGCTAGCGAGTTGAGCTGTTTTGAAGCTGGTCAGCGTTTTCCCTGATCCGGTTGTGTGCCAAATATATCCACCGGCTTCGACCGTGCCAAGTTTTTTGTAGTTAGTGCTCACTTCAATTCGATTCAAAATTCTCTCGGTGGCTACAATCTGATATGGGCGCATTACAAGAAGCAATCTTTCAGTAGTGAAGATGCAGTAGCGGGTCAAAATATTTAAAATTGTGTGTTTGGCAAAAAACGTCTTGGCAAAATCCATTAAGTCTGTAATTGGTCGATTTGTGGCGTCTGCCCACCAACTCGTAAACTCAAAGCTATTGCTGGTACGTTTACCTGTTTTAGCAGAACCCTCAGAGGCTTCTTTAATATGTTGAGAGCGAGTAGTATTGCTGTAGTACTTGGTATGTGTGCCATTTGAAATGACAAATAGCTGAACATACTCAAAAAGTCCACTTGATGCCCAAAAACTTTCCCTGGTATAGCGATTGATCTGGTTGAATGCTTCCTGAATAGCTACTCCCCGACGTTTAAGCTCAACATGAATTAAAGGCAACCCGTTGACCAGAACGGTGACGTCATAGCGATTAGCACGCTGTCCGTCCTCGGTCGCATATTGATTGATCACCTGCAAGCTATTGTCATGTATATTCTCTTTTTTGATGAGATAGACATTTTTTGTAGATCCATCATCACGCGTGAAGTTTTTAATATGATCTTCTTGAATTGTGGCTGTCTTTTCTTGAATGCTTTGATTGGGGTTAGCTAGTTGACTCGCAAAAAATCGTTCCCATTCCGCATCGGTAAAAGTAAAACCATTAAGCTTTTCCAGTTGCTTACGTAAGTTTAAAACAAGATCATTCTCAGAGGTGATTTTCAGGTATTCGTAGGCTTGCGTTTCGAGCTGTTTTATAAAAGCGCGCTCGAGATCGGCCTCACTCTGATATCCGGCATCACGTACCATGCTGGCATCTTGAGTATATTCAGCCACCACAGTGCTTTCTGAGTTGTGTGCGACCAAGCTGTAGTGTGTTTGTTTATCCGACATATTCATTAAAAGTTAATAATTTATTTCTATAATACTCGTATTGCTGTCTTCTGGCATTAAGTTCGGCAGGAAGACCGATGGAAATGTCGTTGACGAGGGCGTCGAATTTGTCGAGGATTGTGACGATGCGAGTTTGTTCAATAAGAGTGGGTACGGTAATTTTAATTTTTTTTAAGTTGTCGTTATATAATCGTTGAATTGTTCCACCCTCGGTTTTCCATACAACTATTGTGTATAGGTAATACAGGAATTTATTTAAAACCTTGCTCTCATCATTATCAATCCAAATAATATTTGAATCTTGAAAATATGCAGGTTCACCGTTGTAAATAACTCTTCGTCCAATAGTTCCTGATGCTGATAAAAGCACATCGCCTTTTTTTGGAAAAGAAAATTTTCTACGATATTCGTCAAACACGGCCTTAGAAATAAAGGCATTAGGTGTTTTGCCAAAAGTTCCAATTTTGTAAAACGGAATATCACCATTCGATAATGTTTCGTTTTTAAAAATTCGCTTACACATTGATACTTTGCCAACTTCATTTAGTGTCATCGAAGTAACTTCAGCATTACTAGTCAAATGGGCTTTGCGATAGTGCTCATACTGCTTCTTCCTCGCCTCTAGCTCTGCCTCTAGCTCTGCTTCTAGCTCTGCTTCTAGCTCTGTAAAAGTATCAAGGATTTTTACGATTTCTTGTTGGACGGCAAGGGGTGGAATGGGGATTTTGATTTTTGCCAAGTCTGAACCGTGAACATGTGGCACACCACTACCTTTTTTTGATGCATGAATTTCCCTTTGGAGATTTTTCAAGAAATAAAAAACATATTTTGATATTAATCGATCAGGGTTTTCATTTACAGAAAAAGAATCAGAAAGAAAAACTGGTATTGTCCAAAAACTTATAAAACCAGCATATTCACCGGAACTTGATACTACAATAGTCTCTCCTTTTCTGTTTGCGACGTTGTGATAATACGCAGGCTGTTGACCGCCCGCAATCACAGGAACAACACCATCAGTAACATCTTTCTTTGTAATAGACGAACCGCGCTGAAATTTACAAACCTCTCCCAACTCCCTAAACTCAATCCCATTAGGGCAAAGTTCTGAGATTAATTTTTCAATTTTTGATTGGTTAGTTTTCATATTATTTGTTCAGGTTTAGTTTCTGCATTCGTTTTTTAAGTGCGTCTCCACCTCCTTCAAGAATATCCACGATATCTTCTTGAATTTGCTTAACTTCAATTCCACCATTGTGATATTTGAGAATATTGTTTTCATTTTCCGCAACTATTACATTCTCAGAGTCAGTTAACAGTAGCAGATTGGGACTATGGGTTGCCACTATCACTTGACGTCTTTCTTTCTGCTTTAATATAAGCGTCCTTAGATCACTTGAAATTCCGGCGACATCGATATCATTTTCTGGCTGATCAATAATTATCGGATACCTACTTTTTGACAGGCTGAAAATGAGATCCAAAAGCGCCATCGCTTTCTGTCCACCAGTCATATTTTCGAAATCTATCAATTCCTCTCCGTCTTTATATTTAACGGATTTTGTGAAATCGATATCATATCTACAGCTTAACAATGTCAGCAATGCACTCTCTTTATCACCACCAGTAGTCTTCAATTTTGCAGTAGGTGAATCAATGACAATATCTTTAATAATTAGAACTATTTCAGGTTTATCAAAATCCCTTTTTTCATCAAAAAACTTTTTGAAACGCTCTCCAGACCGCCCATCAATATACGCATCAAAAAAACTGCTCTTATATTCATCTTCACTGTAACTCACCGTAAAATCGAATGTTATGAAAGTAAAATTATCAAAAGCATCTTTGAGTGTCTGAACTATTCCCTCAATTTTGTCCTTAAAGGATAGGTACAGATCAGCTATTTCGTCAATTATCCCTTCTTCTTTTTGGCTAGATTCTTTGATAAATTTATCCAGTTTTTCTATCTCTTTTTTCTCTTCACCAAGCTTGTTTATTTCCTTTAGGATTTTTTCAATGGTTTTATTTTGCTGTAGTTTCTCTGTTATTGGGGCTAGCTCCTTTTCGACCGTAATTTTTCTATCTTTTTTAGTTTTAGTCTTAGTCGCCAAATCATCTAGCAACTTATTTAGATAAGTTTTCATTTCCTCACCAGAAAGCTTCTTAAAGTATTTTTTTATTAACTCTAGTGTGGTCTCTGACAACTCGAAGAATGCCGTATCAATAAACGTGACAGAACTTTTATCATCACTACTATTGATGGTTTTTATAATCTGGATGTCTTGCTCTAGTAACTTGATCTCATTGATAAGTGACTCTATTTCCGATGAATATTTTGTTTGATTTTCGATATCAACATTGGTTATATCAATCTTTCCGAGCTTATTGATTTCTTCTTGCTTTATTTTTATTGCATTATTTTTATCATCAGCTTTCCCAAGCGGTTTTAGTTGGCTAGTAGTATCTACAATCTGTCTATGTATACTTAATGCTTCTTTGATTTTCGCATTTATTTTGAGTTCTATCGAATCTACAGCCTCAGTCTTTCTTGTATCGGCGTTTTTGAATTCAACATTATTGAACAAGCGCGCCTTGAGTTCCGTATCACGCTGAGGGTACTTTTGTCCATCCTCATAAGTTATGGCTGATAAGTAGTTTTGTGGTATGTATTCAACAAATTTATTTTCAGACGTGTCGTCACACCAATGAATTTTAAAATCTTGCAACTTGTGTATCTTTTTAACATCAGGTTGTTCTTGTTCACCAAGCACATTAAAAGCAATATGTTTGAGTAAAACAGACTTTCCAGCCCCTCGTTTTCCAATAACGGAATTTATATCCTTGTTAAAATAAACTGTATGAGTTTCTATCCCTTGTTTGCATTCTATTCTGTCAATAAAAAGCTCTGGAGATGAATTTTTGCTCTCCGAAGGGTTTCTGTCTTGTATCAAAAGTCTGTTTTCATAATCAACAATTACCTGTCTTAATGTCTCAAAACACAAATCTCCTTTGACCCAAGAAAATTTTTCTCCAATTTTATCGACATTGTGAGTATCGCTACTTTGGAACAAAGCTTTACAAGCCAGCGGCTTTTCAACGTCAGCCCCTGTCCAAAATTTGATATCGTCACTTATATTTGCAACCTTGCTTGTAGAGTGAATAATAAAATCTGAGTCCTTAGTTAGCGATTCATACATTGTTGAGCTTCTGGAGTTACCCTTACCTCTGGATAACATTCCAACAAGTACTTTACCTCTTAGATTAGAAAGAGCTTGGTCGCTTAAGATTTCAGTTACTTTATTGAACTCAACTACAGCAATCTTTTTTTCAGCTTCAGTCGTTACTGTGCTGAGCGTTTTATGACTTCCTGAAATAGAGCAGTTCAACTTTGTTAGAAAAGTATTGATATCTTGATTGGTTAATTCATTTGAAAAAATGAGATGGAGGTCACAACAATCATCGTCTTTGTTTGTATAAGTGAGTCTTAGTTCCAAATTTAAAAAAACTACGATACCTGCTTTTTCGAGTGTTTCTTTCAAACTCCAATCATTGTCACTAAAATTGAAATAATTAGTAAGACCAATTACTTCTATATTCTCGTCTTTGATTTTCTGTACGTACTTATCCGGAGTTGAAGATGAAAAAAAATTATTCATAGAAGTATAAAAGGAGTGTAGGTGCAAGTCCCACTTTCTCCATTCTGAACCTCTATTTTTAGCTGCATTTATCATATTATTTTTTAGATTTAAAAGTTTTTTCTTTCACCTTCTTCTCTACCTTTTTCTGCAGAGAATTGATATTTTCTAAATAATTTTGTTTACTTATCACACTTCTGCCCAGCTCCTTTTCAGTATCTTTTCTCGCATTGCCTGCCACCTTGCCACCTCTTTTTGCTACTTTTTTGTTAGCTGGCATATCTTTTGGCTTTTCGGTTTTTGAGATTTCTGTTGTCACTTTTTCCCCAAGCATGGTGAAAATGAGCTCCAAGTCAGTCATATTGTCCCTCAGATTTGCTTTGGATTTATCAGGAATATTTTTTAGTTTTTTGTATTCGCTCGGAGTCATCCCAAAGGTTGCCTTGCTGATCTCGGCAGTGAGTATTGCGTAATCTCTTTGCCCGGTGATGCCTCTATCTTGCCATTCATCAGTCAAGTTTTGACGGATAGCAATCCCACGAAGTCTTTTGTCTATCCAGTCTTGAGGATAACCCTTGGCTTCATAGAGGCTTTTCATTCTCTCCTGAGCCAGCTCTGGATTTTCTATTTCTTCGATTCT
>Ga0163154_10001442_pt1 | contig 36791 bp, 31 predicted proteins | sample OliLakLV19MP9P1_FD_148649 | JGI IMG/M metagenome (GOLD analysis project Ga0163154, IMG submission 148649) | Freshwater microbial mat bacterial communities from Lake Vanda, McMurdo Dry Valleys, Antarctica - Oligotrophic Lake LV.19.MP9.P1 | ecosystem: Environmental > Aquatic > Freshwater > Lake >... | reverse complement strand
CCTTTACGCAGGAGCAAGATGCCCAAGTCTGGGGCGAACCGGAGCGCGGCGGGGTCGCGCTGCACTTCGCCCGATTAGGCTTAGAAGCCGTCGCCGATGCCTTCAAGCGCTGGACAACGGTAGAGGCAGCATTGCAATGTTATCGTGTCGATAAATTCAAACTGTTCCGGCGGATTTTTGGCATTTTCAGCATCACGAATGTGGCTACAGTAAATCCAAACGCAGTTGCAGAGGTCATCGCGCCTAATCTGGTTGTTTATCGAAACTCTGCAACGACCCAATGGGTCATGACACCCAATAATCTAGCGCATGAACTTGGTCACAAATTGGATGGACGGGCCGGCTTTGGGATAAAGAAGCTTGGCAGTTTGGAATTTGCAATTTTTAGCGCTGGTGATGCCTTACACAATGGTTTCAGTCGGGCGGGTATGGCGGAGGGACGATCCTATCTTCGAAATCGTTTCTTGGAGCATGGAGCCATTATCGAGGGTAGCAACGATTTAGCTCTTTATAGTCCCTTAACTAGTCCGGTTGAAACTGACTCCGAATATACCGAGTTTGTGGCGGGTCGTTATCTGTTCAATGATATTGCCCAAAATCGTTTCAGTGTATGGCGAAGTGCAGTTTACATGCCTTGGGCAGGGAATAATGCCCGAATCGATACATTAGTAATTAATGAAACTGCCGATAAAACGGAAACTGCCGCCGATGCGTTTCTCAATTGGGTACGTGATGGTGAAAATAATGGCTATGCGCGAAAAGCGTTTTTCAACAAACCTGATACTGACGAAACTCAGGCTCAGGCTTGGCGAACCTTTTTTGCAGATAACATTGGAGCATTTTTACGCAATGCTACAATCTATACTAAAGGCATGAGCATACACTACATTGAGAACGGTCTAATTCGTGCAACACAAACCGCACCGCGAAATTTTATGCAGAGCCTTGTCGAAGGCGAACTCAAATGGCCGAATGCAAGGCTTATCCCTAATGAAAACAACGATGGCGCACTCATTGGTGCTATTAATCCAGAAGTTCCCGGCAATCGTACTGCTTCAAAAATTTATGGCTGGTGGGAAGGGGCGGGTTCAACTTATCGTTGGTTGCTCGTTGACGGGTCAAATGAGGATGGTCAACAACTCGTATGGATTGTTGATTCAGGTTTAGCAGTAGAAACAGGGGATCTTGTTGATGCACCACCACCGACAGGCAACCGTATCCTTGATTACGAGCCAATAAATCCGCAGAGAATGTTTTCTAAGGGGGACATCTGTACTATTCTTGGTTTGTTAATGTTGGATTGTGATATTTAGAGTCTTTAGAGACTAAGGTGTTAGTCATATTTTTCTATAAGGGCGATTTGTGATCGCCCTAGAAATTCTATAAGCTATATAATCCTAAGTGTTTTAATAACCTATAGAAAGGGTGAGATAAGTTATGTATTTAAACATCTTTATAACCTTATTGATGTCTTACTTGTTAATAATTGATTTCAACAGTATTCAACCTGAAGTTACAGAGACTTTTACGGATTTAATGCCAATTACGTCCGAAAATACATTTGAGATAACTGAATTACTGGTTATTAATGAGGAAAATTTAAGCATTAATCAGGCCGTTTTTAATGCTGATACAACGTTAATCGCATATCGAACTGAAGAATCCTTAACAATGTGGGATATAAATAATCAGATTGTAAAGTGGCGACTACCACCTGACTTTAGACCTTTTGAATTTAGCTTAGATGGCCTGTTATTGTTAACTTCAACCGACGATTCAATAAGTTTGTTGAGTACTGAAACTGGTAATGAAGTTATCACCTTCCTTTCACCTAATGAACCCTTGATTCAAGGAATTACAGATGCAGCGTTTGCGAGGAATGGAAACGAAGTGGTACTAGTATATCGTGGAGAGGGGGCAGGGTTAGTGCGCTGGCAAGTTGATAGTAATGAATTTATTTCAGCTTATACCTATGAACTTGATTGGTCAGACCCGCCCGATTATTCAATATTAAGTTTAGATGGCAACATCAATGCCATTATGCCGAATGGTCAGACTGTCGAATTGCGTAATACTGTACGTGGTGATATTCAAAATAGACTACAAGTTGACCGGGAACTTAGCCTTGATGATGAAGCTACCAACTATAGGATAGTCCTGCTCGCACTCTCGTATGATAATCAAAAATTGCTGTTAAATAGATTAGTTGATGGTTCACCACAAGCTAGTTCAATTGCTGTATTAAGCTCATCGGGAGAAATCATTACCGAAATCTCACAAGATCATGGATTAGTTATTATCGGCACTTTCAGCCCAAATGGAGAATTAATCGCATTGGGCAATCGAGAGAATGGCGAAATCTATATCTGGAACAGCGAGACAGGCGAAGAACTGGCAGTGCTAACGGGACATACCGAATGGATTACCAGTCTCTCATTCAATGCGGACGGGACACTATTGATGTCCTCCAGTACGGACGGCACGGTGCGGCTGTGGGGGGTTCCGGCAGGCGAATGAGCGATAAAGCGCTAAGGGGCATTTCCGTCCGGCGCAGGATGCCCTATCTTACCCAAAGTGCCTTCGGCGTGACATTTACACAGGAAAGCGGCGCTCAAGTCTGGGGCGAACCAGAGCGCGGCGGGATTGCGCTGCACTTTGCCCGATTAGGCTTAGAAGCCGTCGCTGATGCGTTTGAGCGCTGGACGACACCGGAGGCAAATCAACAATGCTATAGGGTCGATAAATTCAAACTGTTCCGGCGAGTGTTTGGCATTTTCAACATCACGAATGTGGCTACGGAAAATCCAAACGCAGTTGCGGAGGTCATCGCGCCTAATCTAGTTGTTTATAGAAATTCTGCAACGATACAATGGGTCATGACACCCAATAATCTGGCGCATGAACTTGGTCATAAACTGGATGGACGAGCGGGTTTTGGAATTAAGAAGCTCGGCAGTCTGCAAGCTACGTTAGATGATACGAGCAAAGGCGGTGGTAACAGCTTGCACATTAGCTACAGTCGACAGGGCATGGCAGAAGGACGCGACTATCTTCGCAAACGCGCTCATGAGCAGGGAAAAATATCGGATGGCGGTGATACAGCAACTTATAGCCCTTTGGTGGTAGAGGGCGTGTCCAGACTCCCTATCTCAATTGATCCTGAATACGCTGAGTTTGTACCGGGGCGTTATCTTTTTTTTGATGTGGCTCAAAATCGATTCAGCATGTGGCGAAGTGCAGTTTACACGCCTTGGGGTGGAGAAAACGCCAGAATTGACACGCTGGTCATTAACGAGACTGCTGATCCAACCGAAACTGCAGCCGATGCCTTCCTCAACTGGGTGCGCGATGGGGAGACGAATGGCTATGCCCGAAACTCATTTTATGACGCGACGGACGAGACTAATGCTGCTTTATGGCGCACTTTCTTCAACAACAATATCGGCATGTTCCTGCGTAATGCGGTCATCTACGGAATTGGCATGGTGCAGTTTTACCAGTCAACGGGATTGATACCTCCGTCACCAATTGCCACAAGTACGAACTTTGCGACAAATTACGTGCTACGTTTGGCACCTCAAGAGCTAGATGCAACTTCTTTTGGATCTTCTAGCACTTTACCTACCACGGTAGCAATTTATGGCTGGTTAGATGCAAATGGTATCCTTGGCGATGGGGTTTCCACCTACTGGCTGCTCATTGCAAATGGGTTAAATCTCCTGCTCTGGATCGCTGCTGGCGGGATTGCACACGACGAAAACCAAGTAAAAGCTCAATTGGAAATTACTGATGGAACTGTAGCGCAATTGAATCCAGCAAGAGATTACAGTGATGTAGATATTGTCACTATTATTGGAGTGTAGCTGATGAAATTCGCACTCCTTTCCATTTCCTTAATACTTGTTTTAAGTTCGCAATCGCAAATACAGCAAACTGTAAAACTCGAAAATGTGCAGTCTATCAGCATATTGCAACAATATACTTTTGAGAATGCAACTTTCCGTGATATTTTATTTCAGCCTAACTCTGAAAGAATAGCAGTTGTAGTAAGACAGCGGGAAGATGTAAATTCACTCAACGGACAAGTAGTTTTCTTGGATATCCGAAACTTTCAACCGCTTTTACTCGCGAATAGCGAAATCTTTGCGAATACACTTGCTTTTAGTCCTGATGGAACGCTTTTCGCCGTTGGTTCTGAACAAGGAGAAATCCGTGTTTTCTCTTCTCAAACATTAGAAATGTATACGACACTTCAAGCAGGTATCGACATCGTGAATGATTTGGCGATTAGTTCAAACAATGACTATCTAGGAGCGACATTCGCAATTCCTACAATTGTGCATGAAGGCGATGTGGTCTTTCGACTATTCGCTTTATCTGATGGTCAAGAAATAGTGAGCTATTCGCGTGCGACGGATATCTATGGTGGTGGGGTAACATTCGATGAGTTAAGCGAGACAGTTTTCTTCTCTACAACAAACGTGGCAACTTCCAATGTTGTTGTACATGAGTGGGAGATTACAACAGAAAGCGAAGTGGCTATCTATGAAGGACAAGGTTCGGCTAGTCATAATCTTCTTTTAGATCCCCAAAATAAGGCGCTTTTCTACATAACCTTAGAAGGGATAGGCATGGTTTCTTTACCACTTAATGAAGACTCACATGACAGTCTGATAGGTTCAATACAAGAAGGTGAATCAATTGTGACTATAACATTGCACCCCACCGAACCGATTCTTGCCATTGGATTTCTAAAAGAGATACCCAGACCAGATGGTGGTCCCTCGACTACGAATGCAGGGATTATTCGTCTCTACAATACCCAAACAAGTGAGGAGCTAATTACGCTTGAGGTTCCAGAAGGAGCAATCACAAATTTAGCCTTTAACTCTGAGGGCACATTGTTAGCATCAGGCGGGATGGACGGCACGGTGCGGCTGTGGGGGGTTCCGGCGGGCGAATGAGCGATACAGCACTAAGGGGCATTTCCGTCCAGCGCGGGATGCCCTATCTTACCCAAAGTGCCTTCGGCGTGACATTTACACAGGAAAGCGGCGCTCAAGTCTGGGGCGAACAGGAGCGCGGCGGGATTGCGCTGCACTTTGCCCGATTAGGCTTAGAAGCCGTCGCCGATGCCTTCAAGCGCTGGACGGCTGATGAAGTTAATAACCAGAACTTATGCTACAACATCGATAAATTCAAGCTGTTCCGGCGGATAGCAGGCGGGCTGACGCTCAAAAATGTCAGCGCGTCAGCCGATAATGTTGCTATCACTGATACACCTAATCGAACCATCAGCGTGAATCGTGTCCCAGATAATACCCGCCAATGGGTCATGACTCCAAATAATCTCATCCATGAAATGGGTCATTTTATGAGCCGCTCAGCAGGGTTTGAATTTCCCAAACTTGGGAGTATCGAATTCACGCTTGATCCTGCTGTTACCTCAAACTCACCCGCCATTGGCTATACCCGCGATGGAATGGGTCCCGACTATCTGCGCCAGCAGATTATTCAGGACGACTACAGCACATTGTATTATCAACATGCGAATGTTCTCCCTGATACTACCGATCCAACGCTTGCCGTGTTCAGCAAAATTGACCTAAATGCTCCCTCTGTTGCGCCAAGTCTTTATTTGTTGCACGATTTGTTACAAGATAGATACGCTTTATGGAATTCAGCGAATAATATCTATCCATTTTACGATAATAAGCCTGCGACAAGGATTGACATCTTTGTGCATAACTGGCCTCCGGTAAGTCAGGATGATTCAACCAAACTCCGCGAAATCACCGCCGATTCGTTCTTAAACTGGGTGCGCTTCTCCTTCGAGGGAACAAAGGGGCAGGATTGGCTGAATTTCTACCAAGATGGTAATCGACGAATTGGCAAGTTCATGCGTAATGCCGTCATTTATACACTTGGGATGGTGCAGCATTATGGGTCACCTTCTCTAGCCATTATCCCACAGTCACCACTAGATAGCGGAATTTCTGTGGCTGGTAGTAATGTGCGTTTAATGCCAGACCTGGCAGGTGCATCACTTATTGGAGGAACTGACTCTCTTCCTACAACCGTTGCAATATATGGCTGGCTGAGTTTACCAGTAGGTACATCACTGCCAGACGGCTCTCAATATTGGCTTCTCCTTGCTGACCAAGCTAGTCGTTTGGTTTGGGTTGCTGAACTAGGTATTCAGCATGATCCAAGTTGGCGAACAACACAAAACGAGATTAATCCGACCCCATTGGATCCTTCACGTTCCTACACGAATACTGATTTAAATGTAATTCTAGGAGTATGAAGCATGAAAATTGCGCTGCTAATAACACTTATAGCAGGGTTGAGTTTTGGAAATGCACTTCAAAATTTGAGGGAAATCGGGGTTAACAACATTTCGCAAATCGTTGAGATTGGTCAAATTGTATACCCTGATTCCCGCATTTGGGATATGGCTTTTCAAGCAGAGAATAGCGTTTTGGTAGCCATAGTGGATTACATTTCGGGTTCACCTCCGGTACGTTACTATGATGTATCATTTGTGAACACCGAATCACTGGAAATCATGGTTAAAACGGAAGAGGTTTTACAGGCAACAGCAATAGCTTTCAGCGATGATGGATCGCTCATGGCAATCGGTGATTGGCAAGGAGAGATTGCTATTTTCGCTACGGAGGATTATCGCTTGATAGTGAGCTTTCCTCCTGTTGGTCTTGTAGTCACTAATCTTGCATTCAGCCCAGATCATTCCTTAATTGGCGCAACGTTTGGCAATCCCGTACTTTCAGGCGAAGGTGAGTACGCTTTCCAATTGTGGGCGCTCACATCTGGTGAATTAGTGTTTTCATCGCCATTTGGTGATGGTGTCTACGGCGGTGGCGTAACTTTTGATGGCACGAATGAAGGTGTCTTTTTTTCCATCACAGATCCAACCATAACCGTTGAGAACAGTGTTATACAAGCATGGAATGCCGCTACAGGGCAAGCAAATATTACCCTCTATGAGGCGCGTGCATTCAGTGACGAGCTAATCTTTGATCCGCGTACCAGCGCATTGTTTTACATGGGTGAAGAAAGTGTCCATGTTACCTATCCCTTTACCTCAGAATCTAACAGCGACATACAGTTGGGCAACCAGCAAGAAGGGGAGTACATTACCAGTATGGCACTGCATCCCAATGAACCGCTTCTTGCAATTGGATTTCAAAAAGAGACCCCTAGATTAGATGGGGGGACCTTGGCTACGAATGCAGGGATTATTCGTCTCTACAATACCCAAACAAGTGAGGAGCTAATTACGCTTGAGGTTCCAGAAGGAGCAATCACAAATTTAGCCTTTAACTCTGAGGGCACATTGTTAGCATCAGGCGGGATGGACGGCACGGTGCGGCTGTGGGGGGTGCCGGCGGGCGAATGAGCGATAAAGCGTTAAGGGACATTTCCGTCCAGCGCGGGATGCCCTCTCTTACCCAAGCTGCCGCCGCCCGCGCTAGATGTTCAAGCATCCGGCTGCGTGCGACCTTTGGTCGCCAGTGCCAAGCGCACTGAAGGCGCTAATAATAAACCTGTTCAATCTCAAGTAGTCCCTTTAGTGGGCTTGGTTTTTACGGAAGCCGGATGTTTTAACGTCTGGCGGTATAACTCACTGTCTACGGGTAGGGTTAACCGCTCATCGCTTCATGCCGGAAGCAATCCACTGTATGATCGTTGACCAATCCGCAGGCTTGCATCGTGGCATAACAAATCGTCGGCCCCACGAATTTAAACCCGCGTTTCAGTAAATCCTTACTCATGCGCTGCGAGGTTTCCGTCTGCGGCGGGATTTCCGACAGGCTTTTCCACGTATTTTGCACCGTCTTGCCATCGACGAAATCCCACAAATAACGGTCAAAGCTGCCAAATTCGGCTTGCAGCGCCAGAAATTTTTGTGCGTTATTGATCGCGGCGTGAATTTTGAGTCGATTGCGGACAATGCCGGGGTTCGCGAGCAGGTCGGCGATTTTCGCCTCGTCATAATGCGCGACGAGGGCAGGGTCAAAGCCGTCGAAGGCAGCGCGATAATTTTCCCGCTTGCGGAGGATGGTCAGCCAACTTAACCCAGCTTGCGCCCCTTCTAAGCAGAGGCGCTCAAACAGGGCGTGGTCATCATGCACCGGAACGCCCCATTCCTCATCGTGATAGTTGACGTATATCGGCTCATTCAAGTTCACCCATCCGCAGCGTGTTAAGTCCATGTTGTTTTCCATAATTTTTATTCCGAAGTATTCCGCGCCGGGTTCAAAACGCAGTGCTAAATCTAATATTTGAAACCTCTAATGCACGTTAATTTTTAAATACGGAAAACCCCTATCCCTAACTCTTTTCCCGGAAACGGAGCAATATCCGTATTAATTTAGAAAACAGCATAAGAGGTTCATTCGCCTTTAGTCAACCCGTTTACGTGTTTACAAAAACTTTAGCTGGCAGTTTTGAACTGCCAGTGGTCATCATTTAGGACGCAGAAATTTAGTTCAAATTCTTGGTGGTTCAAATAAACAGCTTCAGTTTCTCAAAATCCTTTTTCAGCGTGTCTTTTTGGCTGGCGCTGTAAAGCACCACCGCCGGATGATACAGCGGCACAACATGAATCTCGCCATATGGGAGCGCGGCGTTAATCAGCTTGCCATGCAATTCGCTAATTTTGCTCCGTTTTTCCGGCAGATCGAGCTTCTTGAGTAGATAGTCCATCGCAAACCGCCCTAATGGAACGAGAACGCCGGGGCGGATAATATCAATCAGCCGATCCACATACGGCGCGTAGAAGGCAATTTCGCTGGCTTTGGGGTCGTCTGGGCTGTGATCGAGCAGTAGATTGGTGATAAACACGTCCTCGCGTTTCAGGCCAATCGTCCGCAGCATATCGTCTAAAACATCGCCGGATGGCCCCACGAAAGGTCGCCCATGCTGCGCCTCATTTTTGCCGGGCGATTCGCCGATAAAGACGATGTTGGCATCGGCGCTGCCCTCGCCCATCACCGGAAAATAGCGATTTTCGGTGCGGAAAGCATACAATGGCGAATGCGTGGCGCCGACCAGTTCAAGCCGAAGCGCTTTAAGGGCGGCTTCTTTTTTGAGGAAGGCTTCGCTGTGGGGGTTTTGTGTGGATGTGTCGCGCAGGGACATCGCATCCCTAATGGTGGTGATTAGTTTATCTACATCAACGCCAAAGCGCTGATGCGTCAGTTCAATCGCGTTGCGTCGCGCTAAGGATTTGAGGTCATCGGGCAGATCATCCGGCGAGGGCATCCGCGCTTGCCCGACAAGTACCGGAATCACCAATTTATCGGTCTTAAGCGCACTGGCGATCTCGATGCGGACGAAATCATTCCAGAGTTCCAACCGCCGCGCCCCATTCGCATCAACTATCGTGTTCCACTGCGGCCCAATTACGGCCAGAAAAATATCGCAGGTAGAAACGGCTTCTTCCAGTATGTTGATAAAATCGACACCGGGTTTGATGCTGTCCACATCCATGAAGATGTCGTCTTTTTGGAACTTAGCCACCAGCCGATCATACAACCGCCCGACATAGCCTTCGCTGTCCTGCCGCCGATAATTGATGAAGATACGCGCCATGCTTACGTTCCCTCTGCCGCCGCGAATTGGGCAACCCTTATTCTAACGCAACTTGAGCGCAAAAATGGTATATGGTCAGAATTTGAATCGCCAGATTAGAGCGCCCAATTTGACTTGAGTCGTAAATCCCCACGCATGACCCTACTCAAATGTCAGCTTAAGCGTGACGAGTTGATGCGGTTCAATCATGACGGTCACACGCCCGTTAGCGTCCGTCTCGATATAACTCTGCGACTCTTCCGCAAGGTTGACCAACTGGACATGCTCTGGGCGGACGTGTGGCGTGAGCAGTACTTCTGTCGAGCGATTGCTTGGGTTGAGCAGCCGTACAATCCAGCCTTTGCCTTTTTGCGGCGGCTTAAAAGCCGTCAAAATCGCGCCATTACCGTCGCTATCACCGCCTACGCCGCGATCACTCACAATCGATAAGAAGCTGCGACGAGGGCGTTCCGGGCGGGCATCATATTGATACGCTTGCAAGGGCGCGTCAAATTCATGGGCGGCACGGATCACCGCAGACGGGTCATTAGGGGCGGTGGGCAGCAGTGCATAATCCGACTCGATTATTCGCTGGCACTGTGCGCCCGGTACGGCAAGGGAAGGCCCCATGCTATCGGGTCGTGCTTCGATATCGTCACGATTCAGCCAACCTACAGCGCGGGTTAACGTTAATGCCAGCGAGAGCTGCCCATCCTCGCTGATGGGTTCGACTTCCGGCAAGCCACGCGCCAGCAGCGTTACGGCTTTTTCATCTTCTTCTACGGTGCAAGCAGTTTGTATTGGCTGGAGTCCGCTGGCAGGGCGCTCGACTAAGCCGTATAAGCTGTTACTCAGCAGCAAATCTGTCTCAAGCCCAGTGCGGAGGTGGATGCGTAAACGATGATCGCGGGCGGTATTATTAAACGTCGTGCGGAAATAAAGGCCAGGGACATGATCGTAAAATGTCACCGTCGTCGTTATTTCCAGCAAACGTACCCCGCGCTCACGCACCCGATCAGTTCGTAACGCTGTCGCCACCCGCATCCGGTGATGCAAGATGAGGCGCTCATAGAGCGGCGATGATTCAATTTTCACATCATCGACCAATTGTCCCTGCGCGATGACATCCTGCTCTGGGGCGGCATAGGTAAAGGTATCGCCTGCGTCGCCGCCGTCATAAAAATTCAGTAGATCATAAATGGTTAGGCCGGATATGCTTTCGCCTTCGGTGTGCCACTTTAATCGTCCCTCCTCGACGGTGAGGGTATCTCCACTGACACTGCCAATCGCCCGCCCGGAAGTGAGGCGTGGTAAGTGGCTCGAATCCGGCAAGGTATCGCTTAACTCAATTGTATAGGTGGCATAACCGACGGCGGGGACTTCCGCCAGAAACGCGACTGTGCCACTGTGCGGCGCTTCATTATCCGGCGGCGACCAACTGAAATTCTGTTCTTCGCTGCCCGGCGCACGTACTTTGGCGGGATAGTGACCCGGTGGCAGATTCAGCGGCACTTCCACCACCTGCTTGACAGGCCAATTGTGCGGATTCCACACGACCACATATGTGGCAATATGCAGATTTCCCGTCGCTGGCGTACCGGGCTGATATAAATGCCCTGGTAGGGCGGTTAGCGCTCCTTTGACGATCTGATTGACCGTATCCATTGCTTGACGGTAACGGATTTCGTTTTCTTCGTGGACGGCATCAATGCTGCATCCGCCGAGCGCTGTCCGTACCTGATTTTGTAACGCCAGCCGCCAGCCATAATTTAAGAGGGCGCGTAGATTGTCGGGATGTTTTACCTTGCCATGCGTCAGCGCCAGCGCTAACCAAGGTTCGGCGGCATACGTCAAATTTGCTTGTAAGCGAGCATTATTTTGCTTAAGGTAAAGACGGGCAGAATGAGTGCCGTCCGCAGTGATCGAAAGTTCGCCCGTCATCGGCTTACGGCGGCTGTCTGGAAGGGAGCGTCGCAGCGAGCGCAGATAATCCGGCAGATCACTTTGTTCAACCGGAACGCCGGAAATCATTTCGAGTTCGTTGAGTGTTTCTGTGGGGGTTGCCCGCAGCGAGTCGGAATCGAGCAGCCATAAAAATGGGCCATCAGGGCGCATCGCTTGCTGTTTTTTGAGCGTACTTTCTAAATCTTGGTTGGTGTAACCCACAGGTGGATGATTAACAACCAGTAAATTGCTTCCGTCTGTGCCTTCCCAGCGGAACGGCTCATGAAAATCAAGTTCATCGGTGTATAAAAATGCGGCGGTGATGCCAACGCCGCGTAAAATCTGCGGAAGCTGTCCCCCATGCCCGCTGAGTTGGGGCATATAAGCCACTGGCATCAGCTTTACCCCATGCCGGATTGCGTCCGCCCGTGCCGTCATCAGATTGCGAAGCATCGACTCGCCGCTGACGAGCAGGTCATCGACGGTGACATAAAACGGCCCAATCCCCAAGCGTCCACCCGCGTTAAAGATCACCAGCAGCGCTAGTAAGTCGGGACGCACGGCGGCGATGTCTTCCAAAATCACCGTTTGCCCACCCAATAAGAAAAATCGCAGCGCTGTGCCGGGTGTGGCGGTGCTGTCCATCTGCTCTAGCAGACGTGCTAATGTATCCAGCAGCCAAGCGCGGCGGCTATCGAATGTTTCTACCCATTCGCGCTCCCAGCGCAGATGCGGGATGACGTGCAGCGTTGTAAGCGGCGGCGCGGGAAGGGGCTTGGTCACAGACATAAGATGGTCTTTCCTTGTTGGCAGTCGTGTTGTTTGGGAAGGCGACATAACAAAAAACTATCCCTATTCTAATGCAAGATGGGTCATTTTCATGCAGCTTGTTTGCGTTTCATCTCAACTTTTCACTTAATTTACACATTTCGGAGGAAATTTGAAACCCTCAAGCCATAAATTTTACATTTTGAGGATAGCATAACTTTATCATGTGCATCCGGCACATGGTTTAAATCTATGGAGTCACCCAAATCCATGAAAAGATATGCGCTATTTTTAAGTTTTTTTGTCGTCTTTGCCCTATTTGGCATGGTGATCCTCTCGTTTTCTGCCGAATCTGCTGCCGCCCAGCCAGGGCGTGATCGGACACGCGTTCCGGGAGAAGGTCGTACTGAACAGCCGCCCCCGCCCGCACCAAGCGAAGCACCACCCCAGGTTCCACCGCGTGAAACCCGTCCCGGAGGCACTGCCCAACCGCCGCCGCGCGAAACCCGTCCCGGAGGCACCGCCCAACCACCTCCACCACAAGTGACCCGTCCGGCAGGTACCGTGCAGCCGCGTGTGACACTCACGCTGCCGGGGATTGATCCCACCGCCTTACGCACAACAGCACAGGCGCAGTCCACCCAAATCAATGCGACTCGCCAGTCAATTCAGATGACGGCAACCGCGTTGAATATCGATCCCACCGCTGTACGCGCCACTGTTCAAGCGATTGCGACTCGTGTCGCCGGAATCGAACTCACCGATGAGCAAATCGCCGCCTTGCAAGCCTTAGCCGACATCAGCACTGTTACCTACAATGCCGAAGACAATACGTTAACGGCAGTCATTGAGCCGAGCGAAACGCAGGTGAATACGCTGATCGATTCGATAGCGACTTATACTGGAAACGATGTCGAGGCTATCAGTGTTGATCTGGTCGAAGGCGGTATTGTGATTACGGTTGAGGATGCGGCGGCGCAAGGTGATCTGGTCGTCACTACGTCCGTGACAACTGTTGATGGCGAATTGGTTGTCACTGTTGATTCAGTCATGCTAGGCCAATTCAGTGTCCCGGTGGATGAATTTTCCGAATATGTAGACGCTACAGTGGCAGGACTTGATCTTGATTTGAGCTATCTAGCAGCCTTACAAGAAACATTTGACGTGACGTTTGATGCTGTGGTCATCACCGAGGATGGTTTGGTGTTCGTGGTCACATTGCAGCCTATTGATTAATCGCGGCTCCTAAAACGCTGACGATGCAGGGATAGAATGCTTTACGTGCAGCGCTATCCCTGCTATGGTTGGGGGACTTTGGGTAAGTGGTCAGATGAAAGGGCGGGAGCAATGGTGCGCTGCGGGGTCGATATGATTGAAAATGAGCGCGTGACGGATGGCATCGCCCGTTTTGGTGAACAGTTTTTTAGTCGCTTTTTTACGGAAGGGGAGCGCGAAGACTGCGACGATCAACCGCATCGGCTCGCCGCCCGAATCGCGGCGAAGGAAGCGGTGGCTAAGGCGCTCGGTACAGGCATCGGCGATATAAAATGGGTGGAGATCGAAATCCGCGTCAATAACGAGCGCAAACGCCCAACACTGCATCTACATGGCGCTGCTGGGAAGCTGGCCTTAGCACTTGGCTTAACGCAGTGGGACATCAGCCTCTCGCATACCAAAGATCACGCGATAGCCTTTGTTGTGGCGCTTTGATTGGTAAAGAAATATAGATGTATAAACGTGGTTGGGGTTGCCTTGTTCACTGGGAGCGACACACAGGTCGCTCCCTACAGCGAAGAAAATAGACACCTGGGTTGTTGCTGGTAATAGCTATTGCAGCGCCGCTTTGATCTGATCGATATGTTGGCGTGTGTGATTTCGTAAGGTGTCGATTTGGAAGGTCGCCCACCACAAATGCGCTTTGCGTTCCGATCCGTTGGTCTTGAAGTTCCGCAGAATGGCAACTGTGTGATTATATGACCGCCGCAGTTCCGCCAAGACATCGGCAGTCGTTGGGTAAATTTCCAAAAATGCGGCGATCAATGCCGGATGATTGGCGACATACGCTGTTTGTTCTGGCCCCTGTACCTGAATCCCCATCCACGTTTGTAACCAGCGCTCGTGCAAGGTCAGATGCGCCAGTACTTCTTTAGCGCTCCATTCGCCCTCAGCAGGTTTTTTACTGGCGGTTTCTTCGCCTGCTGTCGTGATGAGCGCGGCGATTTCGGCATAATCGGCCTCGTCCATCGCTTTCACACGATCCGCTAATTCGCCGTAATCCGCGACTTTTTGCGGCAGCGGATAACCCTTGAGTGTGATGGTCGTTTCGTGTTTTTCGCCGCTGCGGTAGAACGTGACCGATACAACATCGCCGGGAACGCTGTTCGCCAAAATCACGAAAGAGGGCAGGGTATTCGTTATCGTTTGACCGTTAATCTCGGTGATGATGTCATCAGTCAAGAGTCCGGCGGCTTCCGCGCTGTAGCCGGGTATTAATCCGCCGACTTTCATAGCGGCATTTTCAGCGATATTATTGTTTTTGCGATCAGCATCAGTGACATTGCCGGGATAAATACCCAAAATAACGCGATTAGTGATGCGCTGATCTTCCCCTTTTTCTAAAGCAGAAACGAGATTATCTAGGCGGTTTTCCCATTCACGCTGAATTGCGTCGGCGGCCTCAAAGTTAAAGTCGCTGTATTCGACATTTACGACAACCGAATCGCCCTGTGCATCAAGATTAATTTCGATACGTGAGTCGGTGGTTTCGCCAGCGCCGCGCCAGTTGAGGACGATCTTTTTATCTGCTTCCAATTCGACAAATGAACCAACGGCATAATAACCAGTGTTCCACGTTAGCAAAAAATGACCACCGACTTCAGGCCGGGTATGGGCATCATCCGAAAACCAATAAGTGACCCAATCCCGGTCAATAAATGAGCGATAGACCTGTGAGACAGGTGCATGAATAGTACGGGTAAAAGTTAAAACGGGGGCAGCGACATCCGTCATCATCTCGAATCTCCTTATTTTGTTGGGCTATATTTGCGCTTATTTCATTAATTCTGTTTACCCATTTAATTGGGTAATTGAAATTAATATAAGGCTAATTAAGCGAAATGTCAATTTTGTGAAATTTAAAACAGGTTACAGAATAGAAATCTCGAGGTAAGGTGTAAATTAGGGACACAATTGGCGATTATGTCCCTGAAAGAAGTTAGATTATTAGGGCGTGACGACGAAAATCCCGATGGCATCACTATCTGAGGAAACGCTGCCTACTCCAAACGCATACAGCACCGACGGCGGCATTCCATCATAAGTCAGCCATTGAATCGAAAATCCATCCGCTGGCGTGCTATCTGTGCCGATTACGTCCGCACGAGAAAGCGACGGATTGTTCCGATAAAACGTGACTTCGTTGGTGCCAGCGGGCGCACGTACCCAAGAGACAGTGACGGTAATGCCTGCTTGAAGGCCGTAACACGTACTGTCAAAGCTCAAATAGGGCGTGATCGTCAAAAAATCCGTCCCGGTATTGAGGAAAAACTCGTTCTCTAAGCAGTTGCTATCCGGCGCGAGGGTGGGCGGATTATTAGAGGGCGTTTGTGGCACAAGCAGCGTTTGGCCGACATCCAACGTATTTGGGTCTTGCAGGCAGTTGCCTTGAATCAGCACATCGACACTCGTGCCAGTCCGCGTAGCGATCCCCGTCAGCGTATCGCCGGGCAAGATGGTATACGTTAGCCAGTCCGAGCGAGGCGTACAGCCAATTAGGGCAGATGTCGTGCTGTTGACAGGCGCTTCAGTCGCGGCAGGGGCGATAGTCGCTGTTGCCAAATTGCCCACGCCCGAATCATCATCATTGTTATTCAGGTTGCAGCCTGCTAACACGAAACACACCATCAGGCATACAATGATTTTTTTGACCATAATCCCATTAATTTCCTTCTGGGAAGTTAATCACCCACAGCGGATAAAGCGAATTAGAGAAGATCGTCCGCAACAGATATTGAAAGGCGAGTGCCGCTGTCATGCTTTCCGGATCACTGCTTGATGCCTTTTCTTGGGCTTCGGTAGGGGTATCATAACGCATTTCGACTACGGCGACGGATAGACCACTGGGTTCGCTCGTATATACATGCGACTGATAATCCATTCCCGGCATAAGGTCAAAAAGGGATTCGGTTCGCTCCCTAATCATTAGATCAGAAAAAGTCGACATCCGATACATTAATTCCGGCGCGGCGATCTGGGCATCTTCGGCATTTGTATACAGCAGCGCAACGATGGCGACCTGACGATCACCTTCTTGTCGATCTGCGATCGCAGCAAGTTGATACAAAGGCAAATCGCCATAACCAACAAAAGCATTGCGAATAAAATTTTCAGCGCGTTGAGGGTCGGGGACTCTGCTAAGTACCTGCGCTGCAACGTCATCTGCGGTCAGATCAAGTACGAAGCGGACGTCTTCATTAGGCAAAAACTGTAAATTGACAAGCTGCCCCATATACACTGATGGATCGATGAGTGCTTCTGCCAATGTGTGATAATCCTCCGCTTCCGCTAATGAGGGAAGATCACCTGTTGTCACATCCGCAACCCTTTCAAGCGTTGTTTCATCCGGCGCACTCACCAGCAAATTGGGCAGCAGCAAAAACGGCACTTCACGCCCAATCCCGGTATCGAAGATATTGGCAAGGTCTCGCTCAGTGGGATTTACATTCATGCCTGCCGCGCATCCATCCCCGCTGCACCACGCCGGTACACCATGGATTTCTGTTTGGATGTAACCCCGTGCAGCATGGGTGGCAGCAATCGCGGCAAGATCAAAATCTCCGCTCCAGATAACGCCGTGTGAGGGTGGCTTGCCAAATGAGAGGGTGCGATCCACATCGAAAATATCAAAACCAACCACTTCAGGCATACGTGCTGCTTCGAAAAAAGACTGACGCACTGAATCTGGTGCGGAAAGCCAGCGGTACGTAAAGCCTATCCAAGAAGAGTCAGCGAAAAGAGTTTCTGCGCTTTCCGGGCGCTGCATCCAATCCCGCGCTTCTTCTACAGCACGGAAGTCCATATAACGAATCCACGTATCGCGCACCTCCGGCGTATCAGGCGCGAGTGCCAACAAGTCCAGCAGCGGATGCTTCCCGATACCTAGAAATTGGGCTTGTGCAGGCACAAGATCGACACACAACATCAAAATACTAACAAATAAAAGTGCATAAAATTTTGAACGCATTTGCCCTCTTAATTCAAAGTTTAGGTGGATGCCACCCGGCTTGTACCCAATAGCTTCTTACAATTAGTGCATCTGGATCGTCGTCAAGATGCAGAGTCTTTACTGTCACTCGTCCACAAGATGTCAGGCCGAAAATACGAATTCCATCTGCTGACCAACGAAAATGTTCAGGCCAACTTTGGCTGCGCGGATTAAAAAGCGCGATGGGTGTCGCAGTTTCGGGATCAACTGCATTGATTCTATCACTTTTATGTCGGTTACAAAGCGGACACGCCAGCCACAAGTTGCTTTCTTGATCGCTTCCACCTTTAGCACGAGGAATGATGTGTTCAATTTCCAATCGTGCCATCACAAGATGCTGCGGACTTAAACAGTAACCGCAGCGATTCTGTGCCTGCAAACGAATACGCTGGTCAAGCTCAAGAGGAATTTTAGATGGAGTCACAAATTAACTCAACGGCGGGATTAAGCCGCGCTGGACGGCGACGTGAAGGGCTTCGGCTTTTTGCTTAAGCCCTTGACGATAAATAGTCATAAGTTGATCGAGTCGATTACGTTCTGAGTCGTCTAACGCACCTTCCTGATTTTGCTCCAGGAAAGTACTTAATTCATGCTGCTGTGCTTCATCGAGTTGGATTGAACATAACGCCAAAACCTCGTCATCGGGCAGTTCAGAGATCGGTGTCTCATAGGCGGAGCGATCGATCCATTGTAGCAGAACATCCTCGAAGTGTCGTCCGGTATGATTGGCAATCGCCCGTGCGCGAATCGCGGCGGTTTCGGGGATGTTGAGGGTAACAGTCGTGTGCATTTTCTGATTCCATTTATAGGATTACACACGACCATTTTATCACAATTTCGGGTTAGCTCTGCATTTGCTCACGCCACTCTGCCAGCACTTCGGACTCCCCTAATAAGAGCATCAATGCTATCAGAAATATCCTCTTGATGGGTTAAAAATAGATTTATCCAAGAAAAAATATTAGCTAATTCTCGACTTTTTGGTCAAGAAATGTGCGAGGATTTAGGATACGGAGACTCTGAAATGGGTGTAAAGTGAGCAAATCGTTATCGCCGCTGACGATGAGGTGTGCGCCTCCGTCGATAGCAAGCTCAAGAAATTTATTATCTTTTACATCGCGGCAGGCGGTAATCTGCGCTTTAGGCTCAATCATAAGAACATGATTGCGAAAAATCTCTAAAATTCTATTCTTTTTTCGATAGAAAGATATTTTTCAAACTTTTTTCGGCTTAAGACTTCTTCCAACTCGGCGAGAGTTGAGGATGATTGTAGAATAACGCCTTCGCTTCGCGCTTTAGCAAATGCTTCCCCAGAGGTTGAATTTTCATTTAAGGTTCCGCTGACGATAAGGTTTGTATCGAGTACATAGCGTTTCTTTGACTCAATCATCCGCCAGCAGCGCCTCCAGAATTTCAGGCGTTAACCCGCGCGACTGTGCCTCTTCGCTAATTTCATGAATGATTTGGTCGAGCGATTTGGTCGCTTCTGGTTTTATCGAAAGCAACACGCGAGTAACTTCTACCTGAAAGGAACGCTTTTGCTCATCCGTCAATTGCTCATAAAGGACGGCGATTTTTTCATCAACTGGAATAGTGCCTGTAGCCACAACTCAATCCTCCGTCATCCGGCCAATGTGCATGATGGGTTACTTCAAAAACAGGTCTATTTTAGGTAGAACGTGTTGTATTAAAAGTGTGACAAGCAGTTGCAAAAGTCGTGTGCATTTTTTGCTTCCGTTTATAGGATTACACACGACCATTTTATCACAATTTTGCTTTAGCTCTGCATCTGCTCGCGCCAGGCCGCCAGCACTTCGGCCTCGCGTTCCGGCTTGATTCCTGTGCGTAGCTCGGCATCAGCACTGCGTTCCTGATTAAACCATGCCAAAATATCGCGTACCGTATCCGACAGCGGACGGTAGGTCAGGCCATCCGCAAGCGCCTTCTGGATGTTGATCGTACTCATGCTGGCGGATTCTGTATCTAACCACAGCGGCATATCTTGCCAGGGCGAGACTTCCTTTTCCAGCAAAAACGATTCGCTGGCGGGAATCAACTGGGCGTGTTTCCCGCTGGCTTGGTTGCAGGTTTCCGTCACTGTACCGAAAGTGAGCGCGGTATCGGGACCTGTGACGTTATAAATGCCGCTTTTCCCCGCTTCTGCCATACGGATAATCCACGCCGCTTGATCGCGGGCATCAATAATCTGAATGGGGGCGTTGGCGGGTGGACACAGGACATCGCCGCCTCGCTCAATCCGAACAGGCCAATAGGTAAAGCGATCTGTCGGGTCATGCGGGCCGACGATCAAGCCAGAGCGTACCTGAAGCGTCCGACCCGGAAACGCCGCCTCCGCCGCATTCTCACACAGCACTTTCAATGGACCGTAGTTTCCGCCAGTGACTTCTTCGGTGGTTTCGGGCGTACCTTCCGGCAGCTTGAGGACGGTGCCGCTTTCATCCAGATTGGCTTCCATCGGTGGGCCATAGACCGAAATCGACGAAATAAACACATACTGCCCGACGTTTTCCGCCAGCAAATCCGCCGTGAGGCTCACTGCGCGTGATATATAACCGCAGGTGTCGATGGCGACATCCCACTTGCGCCCCTTGAGTAGAGCCAGCCCTTCGTCCGTCATGCGATCTCCGTGAAGTTTTTCCGCTTCAGGGAATAAATCCGCGTTGGTCTTACCGCGATTAAACAGCGTGACTTTATGCCCCGCCGTTAAAGCCGCTTCCGCCAGCGCCCGACCCAAAAAGCGCGTCCCGCCGATAATTAAAATATTCACCGGTTTGTCCTTTGTCAAATATTTTTAAATGATGAAAGGATTTTAACAGAAGCGACAAATAGGGGCAAAATTTACACCAGTGGATCGCAAAAATACTTTGCAAGTGTCTCCGGCTCAGTCCGTTTTCTGCTAGAGGAGGCCGCGAGCCGTCGCTACCTCTAATGCTCGCGCTTTGCGGAGCAGGCCGCGCCGGTGGAGTTGCAGCAGGTCGTCCAAACGGGTGCTTTCATCTGCGGATAAGGCACGTTCCCGATGATAATGCAGGAGGGTAGCCAGTTCCTGCTTCTGGATGATGTTCATCTCGAAGTTACACAGATCAAGCACTTGCGAATCGGATAATGTCTCGACAGGCAAATCTTCCGCATAACGATCCAGCCATTCCACCAGTACATCTTCCAGATGGCGCTGTGTCGTAGCTGCAACCGCCCGTGCGCGGTTGATGACCTCATTGCGGACTTCAAGCGTTATCCTCTTACCCATGCCGATCCCCGTTTCGCTGCTGCGTTGATATGAAGGCTTTAAAATATTGTATAACGCTCTCGACTTTGTATTGACGTAAGATTGTTTTGAGGTAAAGGTACTATTGCTATATAACGGAGAATTTCATGGTCGCCACGCTGGATAGAACGTGGAAAACCTGCCCGTCGTCACGAGATGCGTCGCGCTGCCATCAGCTTGCATCAGATAAATATGCGCTTCACCGTCAGCGGTTCGGCGTGAGACAAACGCGATTTGTGACCCATCCGACGACCATGCCGGACTAAAATCACCAGATGGATGCTCGGTCAGGCGGTGCAGGTTCGTGCCGTCGGCATTGACGCGATAGATGTCATAACTTCCGTCTCGGCTGGAGACAAAAGCGATTTGCCTCCCATCCGGCGACCAATCGCCTGTAAAACTATTGCTGCCCACCACGCGCTGCACGTCGCCGCCTGCCACATCTTGTACATAAAGCGTCGCAAACGACTCGGTATAGCCCGAAAAAGAAGTATCGAAAGATAGTTGTTCTCCATCTGGCGACCAAGATGGCTGCCCATCAATGCCGCCGCCTTCAAAAATGGGACGCACTTTTCCGCTGACAAGATCAAGCAGGAAAATATCCCACTGGCTGGCGGAACGGGTATCGCTGGCGAATAAAATCGCCTGTCCGTTGGGAGAAACATCCGGTGTATTGTTGTCATAGGGGCCATCCGTCAGCCAGCGAAAAGCGCGAGTCGGCAGATTAACGGCGGCAATATCGCGCCCGATTCGCTCCGAGCGAAAGGTCGCAAAATAAAGGGTGCTGCCGTCGGGCGACCATGACGGCGTATCAATCTGACCGAATGCGCCAAACAGAGTCGTGCTTAGACGGTGGGCTAGATCGAGCAGGCGGATTTCGCTGGATGTGTTCGCCCGATCCCACTCGACATAAGCCATTTGCGCGGTTGGGAACTGCCGTCCCATCCATATCGCTGTTAACAGTGGGATCAACAGCAAAAAAATGACCGTAAATGCGAGGCAAATCAGCCTAATGGCAAGATAAAAATAACGCGCAATTGTTCGCAAGTTCAAAGGTTCCTTTTTTCGGCCTTGATTTTGGTGAGCATCCGCTAAAATAGCAGAAAACGCTAGTGGAGATTATCCATGCATCCCATCTATCATCCTACCTTGCGTCCAACCCCCAGCCCGGTTTACACCCCAGAGGACGTGATTAAAATTCAATTACGCGCCCTCCAACATAATGATGACCCAGTCGGTGACAACGGAATCGCAGTCGTCTTCACCTTTGCATCGCCCGTCAATCAGGAAGCGACGGGGCCGCTCATCCACTTTGCCTATATGATACACAATCCGGTTTATGAGCCGATGCTCAATTTTCAACGGGCGGAATACAAACCCATCGTCATCGAAGGCGACACTGCTCGGCAGATCGTCCGTCTGATTACTGAAGATGAAGAAACTGCGGTTTTTGTCTTTAGCCTTTCCCTGCAATGGCAAGCGCCCTACTCCGGTTGCTGGATGACGGATAGCGTGATCCGTATCGAATAGGGCGATTATGGGCGGGGTCGCCATGCGGGGAACCAATCGGTAGCGGGATGAAACGTTAAACGGCGGATATGGCTTCCGTCGGCATTCATCCGGTAAAGCTCAGCATTGCCGTCGCGCTCGGAGACAAAAATAAGCTGTTTTCCGTCAAGCGACCATGTGGCAGACTCATCGATCCCGGCATCAGTAGTTAAGCGGCGCGGATTTGTGCCGTCAGCGGACATGACATAAATATCCATGCTCCCTTCCCGATCTGATGTAAACGCGATTTGTGTCCCATCCGGCGACCATCGCGGATTCCAATCATTGCTGGTATTGTCCGTCAGTAGGCGCGGATACGTTTCATCTCGTGCGCTGCCGACATAAATTTCGACATCGGGCGGCGAATAAACCTGAAATGCGATCCACGCGCCATCCGGCGACCAATCCGGTTGAGTTGCGCCCGGAATCACGCTGGCTAAAGCGCTCATGCTGCCCTCAGCGACATCAAAAAGCGAAATCAGTGTTTCGCTGAACGACGGGTCAAAAGTTGTAAACGCGATTTGTCTGCCATCGGGCGACCATGCAGGTGTATAGGAGGGGGGCGGGGGATCGACGAAAACCGTCACCGTCTTATCTTGAAGCCCCATAATAAAGAGTGCCGTCTGACCTAAGCGCTCCGACATAAACACCAAATGCTCCCCATCTGGCGACCAATGCGCGGCGTAATCGTCGTACGGGTTTCGCGTTAGGTTAATAACCGCACTATGCCTTATATCCAACAAATACACCTCAAAGTTCCCGCCACGATCCGATGAAAACGCGACAATCTCACTTGAGACAAATCGCCCAATCACCAGCACGACTATCAGCAGGATACAAAACACGCCTATACTCGTTCCCATCAATAAACACAAAACCCACTTCATCTGTAGCGCTCATCACTCATCACTCATCGCTCCCTACGGTTTCCACGCGGGCGAATAATCATTGCTTGAATTAAACGTCACACGGCGGGCATGGCTGGCTTCCTCGTCGCGCCGCCGGATAAAAATTTCGATATTGCCTTCTACATAAGCGGTAAACGCAATCCAGCGTCCATCTGCCGACACAACCGGCGCTTGATCGCGTCCCGGCGGTGGCTCAGATAAGCGGCGGATGTTGTTCCCATCGGCATCCGTCAAATACAGCCAGCCTTCGCCGTCGCGGTTGGAGCCAAAAGTAATCGCCCTGCCGTCGGCTGACCACTGCGGCGACCAATCATAAGCCAGATCATTGGTTAGGCGGCGCACGTCATGTCCAAAGCCCGACATGAGATAAAGGTCGGCGCTGCCATCTCGGTCTGACTGAAATACAATGGCGCGTCCATCCGGCGACCATGCCGGGGATTGATCGAAGGCGGGATGATGGGTGAGGTTAAAGGTGATTCTGCGCTCAATATCGACTAGGTAAATTTCGTAATTCGGGCGGATTCGTCCCGGTGTGGCGACATAAGACAGCGTATAGCCGCCCATCAGCCGCCCTATGCCGAGTGCCATCATCAGCAGAAGGATGCTGCTCATCAGGGTGGTTAAGAAGCCGCGCCATAAAACACGCCGCATCTTATTGATGGGGTCGCCATGCTGGAGACACATCTTCGGCGGAATGAGTCGTCAGACGGCGCAAATCGTCTCCATCAGCATTCATCAGATAAAGGTCGGCGCTGCCTTCGCGTGTTGACCAAAAGACGATGCGCGTCCCATCCGGCGACCACGATGGCGCGTCATCATTAGCTAGGCTATGAGTCAAGTTTTGCGTCTGCCCGGTATTTAAATTCAGCAAAAAAATGTCCTGTGCCAAGCTGTTCACTCGTGCTGAATAAAGGATAAACCGCCCATCCGGCGACCAACGCGGCATCGAATAACGGGCTTGATAATCATTCAAAAAAGGTATAGCGCTCGGCCTAACATCAGTTTGCTGTATATCCAAGAGATAAACCTGACTGCTAAAATCAATTTCCGACGCGAACATCAATTCCGTCCCATCTGGCGACCACATTGGATACGATTCATACCCTCGCAATTCGGTGAGCGCCACCAACGCATCAGAGTCGCTATCAACAGACAAAATATAGATATTCTGCCCCAAAGACGCATACGAAGCGAAAGCAATCCACTTTCCATCGGGCGACCATGCCGGCATCGAATCCCAACCGACATTATGCGTCAGCTTGCGCGCTTCTCCATTCGGCGGCACGTCCATCATGTAAATATCCATATCACCATCCAGATCAGACGCATACGCCACCTGTTGACCGTCTGGCGACCATGCCGGAACATATTCATCCGAAAGGCGATTGCGCGAAAGATTAGTGACCAGTCCTGTAGGTAAATCGAGTAGGTAAATTTCTTGATTATCCTCGCGGTCAGAGACAAACGCGATCTGATCCCCCGATAAGCCGCGCCCTAGAGTCATCGCCGCCAAAACGGAGAACATCATGCCCAATAACAAAAATCCTACGAAGACGATCAGTTTCATCATAACTAAGGCCGCCATGCTGGAGAGAAGGCATAATCGGGGAACTGGAGGGCTGTTAAACGGCGCACATGGCTGCCGTCAGCCTGCATCCAATAAATGTTACGGCTGCCGCCCCGATCAGACTCGAATAAAATGCCCTCTGTTGACCATGCCGGGCCATCGTCGTCGCCCTGATGATTCGTCAAATTGCGTGGGCTTGCCCCTGTTGCTATGTCCAGCACGATAATTTCACTGTTCCCCCGCGCATTTGTGTTCAGGGCAAGTTGTGTGCCATCCGGCGACCAAGCCATCGTGTAAGCATCCCAAGAGTTAGCGCTGAAACGTTTGGCGCGGGTTGGATGCGCGGCTTCAGTGATGTAAATTTCGTAGCGCCCCTCGCGGACAGAAACGTAAGCGATGTATGTGCCATCTGGTGACCAAATCGGCACCGCGTTATCATAGTCGTCGCGGGTGATCTGCTGTGGTGTGCCGATCTCACCCGCGTCATCCCACGAAATGACATAAAGTTTTCCGCCGCGTTCCTGCCGTCCCATAAACACGATCTGCCTTCCGTCAGGCGACCAGTTGGGCTGATGTTCGCCGCCGGGATCATCCGTCAGACGGTGGCGGTTTTGCCCGTTAGAATCCATCACATACAGATCGCTGTTGCCTCCATGTTCGGCGACATACACCATTCGCCTTCCATCCGGCGACCATGTAGGCCAAAAGTTATTGCTGCTATCGCTGTTCCCCGTCAGATTGCGCGTGATGCCGCGTTGAATATCCAGCGTATAAATGTCATATCTGTCGTTCAAATCCGCTACAAACGCGAATTCTTGCGCGGGGAGATGGGGCGCGATGACCAACGCCGCGCCAATCGCTAGGCAAAACAGGCTCGTAATCAACACGATCATCAAACCGACTCGGCTTATGAACTGCCCAACGACACGCCTTCGCATTTTTAATGTGTCACTTTCAACTTCGTACTACAACGTCTCGGAGCGACGCATCCTTCGCACGGCGAATACCACCAACAGCGTTGAGATGACCAGATACAAAATCGTGAAACTGATCCAAGGCGATGCCAGCGGAATTTGGCTGCCGTTGCTGCTTAAAGTCGCCGTCCAGAAGCCGATTTCTTGGCGATCAATCAACAACTGTTGCGTGGCAACCGCCGTCAAAATCGGGTTAAGGCTGACCAAAAATGCGCCTAGATAAATTAACCCCGCCTCAATAATGGGTGAATTGGAGACTCCTGTCCCCGTCCCCACCAGCGCTCCATTAAAAATGCCAATCAGGGGCGAAAGCACAATCGGAATGCCTATCGTCACGGTGAAGGCGACGGTATAAGCGCGGACGCTCGCCGTCAGGGTGCGATCTACTAATGTCGAGAAGAATAAGCCAACTGTACCCAGCGTAATCGCCGCGACTGCCAAAATAATGAAAGCCAGAATCAACTCTGTTTCGCTTACGCCGCCAAACAAAAAAGCGATACTTTGCAGCGGAATCGCCGCTAACAGCAGCAAGAAAATGTAGCTAAGGGCGCTTTCCAGTTTCCCGATGACGAAAGAGGGACGCGGCAAAAGCGTAATTTGTAGCAGATCATACGTTTTGCGCTCACGCTCACTCGTGACTGCTCCGGCTGTAAAGGCTGGGGCGATGAAAATAATCAGCAGCAGTTCAATGCCGACCACTCCCGCGAACAACGTCCGCCCTAGCTCACCTGTCACCGCCGACCCCGCATCTTGTACGACCCCGCGCTGAACCAGATACAACAGCACCGCGAAGCCACTCATCAACGCCAGATAAACGGTGATGACGACGAATGCCCGCGCCCCGCGCATCCGTTCACGTAGTTCCTTAAGCATGACCGGATTTGTGCGGAAGGCGCGTAAATCGGCAAGCAAAATCGTTCCAGCAAACGCCGCCACCACAATCGTCAGCAGACCCGGCACAAAACCGAACAGAATCGCCCCGATGGCATTGGCAAATATTGCCGCCGCGATTAAGATCAGCGCCCAAAATTCCTGAGCCAACACACCTACCATCGCTACCAGTAGAGCGCTGATATTGGCGAAAATCAGCAAAATAACCGCCAACAGCGCCGCATCCTCGCGCAGACTCCCCGCCCTTGCCAGCAAAATGTGGGCGATGGAGCGCACCAGTTCTGGCCTTGCTGAGGCAGCGGCGATGATCGTCAAGGCGAGGACGACAGACACCAGCAAGACATTGAAAATAGCGCCCCAACGCAAGATTCTGCTGATTCTTTCCAGCCGGACTTCGCGGGGGGTAAGCGGCGCATCCACATCAGTTGAAGTAATTACAGTCTGTGCCATCAAAGACCCTCAATTCATCGTAATTGACCTTCAGTTTAACACATAGAGGTCATGCAGTTCAGCAGAATTTACTGTAGAAGCGAATCGTCGCTTCGTCCTTATAATAAGGATCAACTGCGTAAATCCTAAACAACAAAAATACCTATTTCTATATATTTAACCTCAGTTTTGGATAGTTTTATAATGTCCTCATCCCTTGACCCCTTCTCGATGGAATAGAGAAGGTCGAAGAATGGCTCACAATAGCTCTTTAAGCCTTCCTCTACGAAGCGGGGAGGAGCTTTAGGGTAGGGAATAGAATGAAAACACTATCCGAAACTCAGGTTATTTAAGATTATATGAAAAAATCTATGAACCAGCGTACCTATTGCTCCTATAATTTAGCTTAGTGAAAGATTACGACATCTAGGTTAGGTTAATTGATGGTCATGCTTCTCGTTATTGAAGATTCTGTCCCGAATGCCCAGCTTATCCAAGCGGCGATGGAATCGCGTGGGTTTGAGGTTGTATGCGTTAATAATGGCGATGACGGATTTCGCTTGGCACAGGAACTACGCCCGTCGGTGATTCTTATGGATTTACGTTTCCCCGGCAAAGGGAGGGATGGTTGGCAAACTATTGCTGCAATTAAGGGAGAAAAAAACCTGAATTCCATCCCCATTATAGTGGTATCCGTCGAAATACAGCCAGATGATCGCCAACGCGCATACGATGCAGGCTGTGTGGCGTATTTCCCAAAGCCCTTTAACATCACCGAATTAATGAATGCCGTCGTCAAATATGCAGCACCATAGGCTGTGCCACCCTTATTCCCCTGGTAAGCTCAACAGATAAGCTGTTAAAGCTGCTAAATCTTCAGGGGATACCGTGCCGACGATTTGATGTGCGCCGGGCAGGGTAAATACCTGCTGCAAAGTTGCGGCGCGTCCATCATGAAAGTACGGAGCGCTTTGCCACAGCCAGCGCAAGGTAGGCGTATCAAATTCCCCGCCCGTGCCTATGTCATGCCGCTGACCATCAATCAAGGCAGATCCCGCGTGGCAGCCTGCACAACCATTTTGCTCAAAAACTGCCATCCCTTGTTCCAACAGTACCGGATCGGGTTGACTAGGTGTGAATGTGCCGTTCAGTGTGAGCAAATAGGCCGTCAGCGTATCCAGATCAGGCGAAAGTCCGGCATGAGGATCGCCAGCAGGTGGGTTCGTCAGGCCTTCAAGCAATCCTGTTCCTGCTTGCAAAGCGCGGATTTTGAGTTCAATATCCGCCAATTCATCCCAATTGCCCAGCCAATTATAAGGTGCGGTTTCACCCAAGTCATATAAAATAGGCGTGTTCCAGCCTTGCCACACACGTCCGTCGGACATGCCATCAAAATGGCAGCTCGCGCAGCTTATCCAGCCGTTAGCGCTCAGGCGAGGGTTATTTGAACTATGAAATAATTCGGCACCGATCAACACATCCGCCGGAATATTGGTACCGCTGCTTATAGGCAGTGCATCATCTACGACTAAGTTACGCGCATCAAGATAAGTGATCGTCCCATCGATGACGTTATGAATGTACGCTGTGCCGCCATCCGAACTGACGATAATGCCGCGTGGATTCGCCCCAAGCGGCAGGTGAGCGCGGGCTAATCCGGTGGCTAAATCAATCACAGATAGATCATTGCTGCCTGCGTTCACCACAAACAGCGTCGTCCCGCGTACATCAAGCGCCGCCGCGAAAGGCATATTCACCGGACGGTCTGCCGTTTCCAGTGAAATCCGCTGTTCCCGTTGCAAGCTCAAATCGCGCAAATTAACGACATTCACGACAGGAAAGAGGGTGGAGTCATAAGTCAAAATATCATTTTGGGCGTTGCTGCGGCTTTGGGGCAGATAAGCGATTCCGTTCACCGCGTCGATAGCGATGCTTTGGAATAAAGATGTGTCTTGTCCGGTTTGGATCGTCCGTACAACCTGCATCTGAGGCAGATAAATCAAACTCAGATCACCACTCCAAAAATGCGTCACATACAGGAAATCCCCCCATAACGCCAATCCGGTTGGCAGGGCAGGCGTGGGAATCCGATTCAGAATTTTCCCCGTATTTTCTTCGATATGGATGACTTCGTTTGTCCCTTGCAAGCTGATGTAGGCTGTCGCGTCATCATCGCCGACGATGCTCATCGGCAGCCTGCCGATGGGATAAGTCGCAGTAATCGTCTGTGTCGCCAGATCAAGCGCAGAAAGTGTCCCGCTGCCACGATTGACAATCAACGCCTGTGTGCCGTCGGACGAAATCGCCACGCTGCGCGGATCATCTCCAACGGCAACTTCCGCGATGACTTGGCTCTGATTTGGGGCGATCAACGAAACGGTGTCGTTATAACTATTGGCAGTGATTAATGTTCGTCCATCTTCGGTCAGCGCGAGTGTGCTGCTGGGTCTTGCCGCTTGTCCGGTGGGCAGAACATAAAGCGGAAGGGGAGTATCGGACTGTGCGCTCAGGGTAGTCATGCCAAACATCACCAACACAACCATGAGCAGTGCGCGACGTGAACCGAGCTTTACTGACGGCCTGCGGGTCGCGGCTTGCTGAATAACCAACCCCATGCGCGGTTTTAGCTTCTTAAACATGAAGTCTCCAATATTCTACCGGAACAACCCAAACTGATGACGACACAACCGAAATTACTCATCCCTCACCGCCCAGTACAGCATCAAAAGAAATCAGCCGGTCATGGAAGACATAAAAGGTGCGCGTCTGCGTGGCGAAAGTGCCGCTTTCGTCCGTTCCAATGATGGCAAAGGTGATCTTCAACACATCGGAGGCCGCCGCACCGCTGCCTAAGCCGTCGCCTTCGATGTTCGGGAAATCGCGGCTGAGTAACGAGCGATTAAGCGTATACGTAGTAGATGCACCCGTGATCGGGAATTCGCCAGATTGCACTACAGTGCTGGCGGTTGATACAGTCAGATAGGCGGTTGCATCCGTCCATCCTTGCGGTACGCTCACGGTGAAATTGAATGGATTAGTCGGGCTGATGGGGCGGTCTGTATCGCCGCCTTCTTGCCACGTTAGCGAGGGTGAATCCGCCGCTACGATGAACACTTCAAACCGTCGATTCAGCGTCCCCAACACTCCGCCCACAGGCAGGGGCGGCTGCGGAACACCTGCTGAACTTACCTCCGCTGGGGATACGGCGATTTCCACCGTCCACACGCCGATTTCGTTGACGGCGAAATCGTTGGCGGGATTGTAGTAATAACCGATGCTGTTGGTCAGTCCTGCAAAATTGGCGATTGTGCCGCCCGGTGATATGACTGTGATCGCTACATTGGACTCTAAAGTTGGTGCAACTTGTCCGGCAATTGCCAGCGTATCGCCTTCAGTCAGGACTTGACCCGGCTGTACGCCCGTTGGTTGGAAGAAAAGTTCCACAGCTTCGCCGCGCACTGTCAGCAGTGGTCCGCTGTCGGGTCCGCCCGCTGCGCCTCGGTAAGGCGGCATGACCCGCGCTGAATCATCCTCATTGCCAACAACCGAGAGGGCGGCATAAATAGCGGCATCTTCCACCCCAGCATCGGCATTACGAATAATCGTGCCGCCGAATAAAAAGGCGAAATCGCCAGGACGATCTCCTGCAATTCCCGCACCGATTTGTCCGCTATACGGATCATCACTGTCCCAATTGAGCGCCAGTGACCCATCTGCTTGACCTATCACCATCTGCCGCACGGTTATGTCTGGGCGTGTGGCAGTAAAATAGGCATACGCATCATTAGCGATAAAATCTGGCAGGAGGGCAGGGCTGTAAATGCCCGGCGGCCCGCCGAGGACAGGGATGAGGGGCAGTTCTCCACGATTTGTGAGCTGCTCCACTGTCTCACGCCCGACGGGAAGACTGCCCGCCAGCCATGCGGCATACGCGCCGAGGGTATCTTGAACTTGCAGCGCTGGATGCAGCCCACTCGCGCCGTTATCCAGAATAAAGGCGATATCACCCGTAAAATAAGGCGTGTAAAGCTCCGCTGGTAAATCAACATCCGGTGGATAAACGGCGGTGTCGAACCATGCTTGCTGTTCACCTGAGTAACCGGATAAACCGCGCTGCCCATGTGCGATGATGGGACGATCTGCGCTGGCGATGACCCCCGCGCTGCGTAAGCTCGCCGCCCATAAGCGCCCATCCTCACCTGTAAACCGTGCTTCATAATCGATCACATATTCGCCTGCGGTCTCAAAGGTTAGCGCCTCATCGGCAGGCGTAAAAATGCCGTAACGATTCGCTTGTCCGGTGATAACGCGCTCAATCGTCGGACTGCCATCCAGCGGATAAATATGGGCGGTCACGGTAATATCAGCAGGCAACCCCGGCGCGATTCTTGCTCCGGCGAAAAACGTGTCACCTACTTCAAACGGTGTCCCCGGCAGCACACCCGGCGATAAATCTAGCGGTTCTGCGATCAGAACATGATACGTGCCGCCGCCAGTATATAGGTTGCCATAAATATCTTCCACCTGCCCGGAAAGTGTCATCGTATAGTTGCCATAATCGTCGAATGGATAGGCGGCATACGCGGGATTGAGCGTCGTCAGGCGATATGCGTCTAGCGGGGATTGCCCACCAAAAATCACGCGCTCATCTATCGCAGGAGTCGAAAGTATATTTTGGACAATCGCAGCATTGGGAAGCTCAATGTTAAAGCCATTCGGGCTGGTGATGCTGCCTTCTAACCTACCGCCGGGGAACAACAGCGGTACGAGTGGCGCGGAGGTGGTGTCGTAAGCATTCGGCATAAAGTTGAGCAGGTAAGGTTCCAGCGGATATATTCCGGGTGGCAAAATAGTAGTGGGACTATTAAAGCGCACCCGATTCGAGAGCGCGACTATTCCCGCGACTTCATCCGCCAGAATACCGCGCGAGCCGTCGCTAGGATTGTCGTAAAGCAGCGTCCACGTCAGCCGTGTTTGTTCGATGCCACCGACATTAAACACCAGCGGCAGTCGGGTGAGAGGCACACGGCTGATACCTGCACCCTGACCAAAAATGCCGTTGGCTGTCCAATCGGTCACTTCCCCATCGCCGATTTGGGCGCGGCCTTTGAAAACAGGGACATACAATCCAGCAGGGAGATCAGCAGGCAGCGTGAGAGCAAAGCGCATTCCTGCAAGCAGTGTTCCTTCACGGCGAATAATTTGGCCCGGCTCAACTGTTGCTGTACCAAGCGTAATATCCGCCCGTAAATTATCCCGCGCCAGCCCGGACGCAGTGCGTAAATTCGACCATCCGTTATTGCTATTAAGAGCGGCGATAGGTTGCGCGGCGGTTGTGCTGCCATCCGTCGAGATAGCTATGGGTTGCAAACTGAGTTCGCCGAACAAACGCAGGCCGGAAAGTAACTCGGCTACTTCCGGTACATTCAGTGAAATGTCCATTTCGAGCGTGGCGTTTTCCCCCGGCGCAAAGTTGATGGCGCTCACGCGCCCTGTAGCCGTCCAAGTCGCCGCGCCTTGCGCCAGCACTCCCGCAACAGTAAATGTGGTCGCATCACCTACAAATCGCCCACTGGCATAAACGATTCCGTCTTGTTCATCCACACGCGGCGGCACAGCCGTGACGATGTTGCTTTCTAATTCCTCGCCACCATCGGTGCGGACGTAAACCTGCGCGAGGACAAAATCCGTAAAATCAGCAAAAAGTGGTGTGAGCGCGATTCGTGCTTCAACGGTGTCGCCGGCTTCGTTGATCGCCGTGCTGACGGAAACCGCACCCAATTCGCCCGGATTGGGATCGAGTCGGCTTGCTAATGCTGTTTGAGGCTGGCGCGGATCAAAGATGACTTCATAAGTCGTTCGGTCAAGCGTAAAATCAACCGCCACGACAGCGCCAATCGGTGCGTTATCTATATTGGCGATGTATAAGGAGTCTTGATTAATGAGCGCATAAGCGCTGTTTGTCAAAGCTGCGTCGGGATAAACCGCCCAATCATCTAAGCTGCCATCGACGATTAACTGTGTGGTCGGCGCAGTATCAGCGGCGGCAGTTGGTTGTGCGCTGCTGGTGACGATCACACCGGGGCCACCGGGCAGCGAACCGGGAACACCGCGCAGCGACTCTGGAACTTGTGCCGAAGGGCTAATCCAGAACGGTGTCGCGCCGGGGCCGTAAAGCTGCGCCGTAAAACTGCCCGTGATACCAGCGTTGACGATAGTACTTTGCTCGGTATAAAGATTGCGGATGATAATTTGTGCCGCCGGAAAGACAGCGCCTGCCGCGCCGCTGATCGTCACGATACCCGCCTCGTCAGGGGCAGAAATCGAAATTAATGCAAGAATGGGCGGATCACCCGCTTCAGGTGTGGTATTTTGCGCGAAAACGGCTGCAAAATTGATGGAGAGCAGCGCCAGTCCTGTTATCAAGATACTCAGAGAATGTCGCACGAAAAACTCTCCCGCTTCAAAAGTAGTCGAACGGTTAGAGAATAGCTTAAATCTGCATTCCCGGCGAGTCGGAATTTATCTATTCTTGATGCTGCTGTCCCACTTGGACTGGCTGTAGCCTTCCTAGACTACTTATTAGCGGTTCCAATTTTTTGCATTATTTTCTTGGTCTTACTCTTGAAGGCCGCACACTTGATGACTTCAGAAAAGCTGGTGTAACGATTTATTGAATTTAAGCGAAGTGCATCAGTAAATTCGTCATATAATGGTGAAACCTTGTTTTTATCATTGAAGATTTATGCCAACCAATTCCCCTATAGACGACATTAGCGGCTTGATCGAACAGCGCACCGGGTTAGCCGCCCGCGTTCAGTTCGGCGATGATCTGCAACCGCTGCTAGAAACATTGGCGCAGGGCGATCTGCCCGCGTATCTGGATAAAATGCGTTCCGCCCGCGAAACCGATCCCGTGTGGCAGGCCGTTATCAAAGCGCTCACTATCGGCGAGACGTATTTCATGCGCGATAAAGCACATTTTCAAACGCTGCGGACTCATATTCTTCCGCCGTTGATTGCCGCCCGTCGCCAGAAAAATGCGCCGGAACTGAATATCTGGAGCGTGGGCTGTGCCAGCGGTGAAGAACCTTATTCTATGGCGATGACGCTGCATGAGATGATCCCTGATCTCGCACAATGGACGATTCGGCTGGTCGGCACCGATTTAAATGCGGCGGCGCTCAACGTGGCGCGGCGTGGCATTTATCGTAAATGGGCTTTCCGCCATACGGATATTGATTTCCAGAATCTTTATTTCGATCAGGCGACGGATGGCTTGCAAATTAAGCCTTTTATCCGCGAGATGGTCACATTCCGCCATGCCAATCTGTTGGCGGGGTCGCCGCTGCCGCAGGTCGATATTATTCTGTGCCGCAACGTACTGTTGTATTTCAGTTATCCGCAGGCATGTCAAGTCGAAACGATGCTGCTGGATGCGCTTACGCCGGGTGGTTGGTTGCTGCTCGGACAGTCCGAAACCATCCGTCATAATCGAGACAATTGGCAAACTCATCTCTTGCCCAACATGCCGATTTATCAAAAACCAGCTTCTGCCATCTCCAAATTTATCGGTTTGGTCACTCCACAATCCTCGATTCCTTTCCCCAAAACGCCGACTCGCAGCGATCTCGCCGTCGCCAGCGCCACCTATGAAGTCGCCGTCCGCGCTATTCAAAATGAGGATTACGATCAAGCCGAGCAGTTGATCGCGGAACTGCTGATTACCGAGCCAGGAAGCGCCCCCGCCCATACCTTAATGGTGTGCGTCTTCGCAAGCCGCAAGGATTACGCTCAAGCCCATAAAATCGTCGATACGGCACTCCGGCTTGATCCGCTGCTGGCGGACGCGCATTATCTCCAAGCATTACTCTATTTAGAAGAAGATCATGTCGAAGAGGCGCTAAAATCGCTTAAGGCGGCGCTTTACTGCCAGCGTAATCATCCGTTGGCCTCTCATACGCTCGGCAACTTGCAAGCAAAAAGTGGTGATTTACCCGGTGCTATTAGAAATTGGGAAAATGCCCGCCGCGCTATCACCATGCTCATGCCCGATAGTCCTGTCTCCGACATCAGCGATATCACCGCCGGAAGGCTCTCCACCCTTCTAGTTGCACAATTAGCAGGATAGCTGCTTCACCCCAGTCTTAAAGTTGTGCCGTTTTTGACATCCTATAGCGGATTGTATACTATATGCGATATACAGATTATTAAATTTTCTTTTGCGATCTTACCTTGGATTAACACCGCCTATGAGCGACACCATTTATGCCACGTATCTTATTGAAACCGCGCATCCGTTGGACATCGCGGCGGCTGTGATGGCAGGAGAACAATCGGCGGGGACGTTTGTCAAAGTGCCGGGTGAGACACCCGAACTCTTAGAAAGGCATGGCGCACGGGTAGAGTCTATCCGCCCCCTCGGCAGTGTTGAACAGCCGACGCTGCCCGGTGCAAAACCGCCTAAAGAGGCCGCGCTCCCACTGCATTATCAACGTGCGGAAGTTCGCCTCGCTTTTCCTTTCGAGAATGTGGGCGCATCGCTCACCGCCCTCATCACGACCATCAGCGGCAACTTATTTGAATTAGGGCAGTTTTCTGGCTTGCGCTTGATCGATGTCGAGATTCCAGCCGTCTTTGCCACTGCCTATCCCGGCCCTCAGTTTGGGATTGCTGGCACACGCCGCCTAACAGGAGTCGAAAATCGCCCGCTGCTTGGTACGATCATCAAGCCAAGCGTTGGGCTTTCGCCCGAAGAAACGGCGGACTTGGTAAAAACCTTATGTGAGGCTGGTCTTGATTTCATCAAAGACGACGAACTTCAAGCCAATTCACCTCATTCCCCCTTAGCAGCGCGGGTCAGTGCGGTAATGCGTGTTATCAATGAACACGCCCAAAAAACAGGCAAAAAAGTTATGTATGCCTTTAACATCACCGCCGACATGGATGACATGCTCAGTCATCATGATACCGTTTTCGCCCATGATGGCACTTGTGTTATGGTCAATATGCTCTCAGTCGGGGCGGCGGCTGTCGCAAAATTACGCCAACACGCCCAAATGCCGATACATGGTCATCGTGCCGGATGGGGCGCATTAAGCCGTCATCCTATGCTTGGGATGGATTACACCGTCTATCAAAAGCTGATGCGGCTGGCGGGTGTCGATCATCTGCACGTCAACGGACTGCGGAACAAATTCTGCGAATCGGACGAGTCGGTGATTGCTTCCGCACGCGCCTGCCTAACGCCTCTGTTGGGTGGTTATAGCGCGATGCCCGTTTTTTCCTCTGGACAGTGGGCAGGGCAAGCGCCGGATACTTATCGCGAACTCCAAAGCGTCGATTTAATTTATCTTGCGGGTGGTGGCATCATGGCGCATCCTGATGGCCCCGCCGCCGGGGTCGCCAGCCTACAGGAAGCATGGGAAGCCGCTATGCAGGGCATTTCGCTGGAAATAGCTTCCCAAGATCATCCAGCACTGCGTGGCGCATTAACCATGTTTGGTGCGCGATGACCGATTTACTGCTGACTTTTTACGGCGATGACTTTACAGGGTCAACCGATTCGATGGAAGCGCTTGTGCTTGGGGGGGTGCCGACGGTCTTGTTCTTGGAG